>Ga0222427_100122_pt1 | contig 201471 bp, 192 predicted proteins | sample 2B20Ametagenome_FD_182890 | JGI IMG/M metagenome (GOLD analysis project Ga0222427, IMG submission 182890) | Enriched microbial communities from leaf-cutter ant dump, University of Wisconsin, Madison, United States - 2B20A (version 2) | ecosystem: Environmental > Terrestrial > Nest > Insects...
TCATGACCGCATCAAGCTCAAACTCAACGGACTGAGTCCCGTGCAATACAGGACTCAGGTCTTGGCCACATAACGGTCAAAACTGTCCAACTTTCTGGGGTCAGTTCACTGCGGAGCCAGACACCTGACTCGGTAGCGCCATGGATGGCCGTCAGCGCGCCGGCGTATCGCCGGCGCCCAGGTCCCAGTACAGCCCCGTCATCAGGGCCAGGCCCTCGCGCAGCAGTTCGGGCGGCAGGTGTTCGTTGGGCGCGTGCTGCGAGCAGCCCGGGTATGAATGCGGCACCCAGACCGTGCGCAGGCCCAGTACTTCCGTGAAGATATCGTTCGGCAGCGAGCCGCCCAGGTTGGGCAGGATCGCCGCTTTCTTGCCGCTGGTCTGTTCCAGCGACGCCACCGCCCAGCGCACCCAGGGGTCGTCCGGATCGATGCGGGTGGCGCGGAACATGGTTTCGCGCGTGGTCTGCACCTTTACCATCGGGAAGCCCTGGCGGTCCAGATGGCGGCGCAGCGCGGGCAGCAGGTCGTCCGGATCCACGCCCACCACGAAGCGCAGCTGGCAGCGTGCCCAGGCGCGCGGCGGAATCGCATTGACGGGGGTTTCCGGGTTGCCGGTTTTATAGGCCAGCACTTCGAACGAGCACCAGCCGAATACCCGCTCGGCCGGCGACAGGCCGGGCTCGCCCCAGTCCGGTTCGATCACCGGCCCGTCGGCGCCGCCGTCCACCTGGCAATCGGCCAGCGCGCGGCGCACGCCGGCCGGCAGCTCGGCCGGCACCCATTCGGGCACGCGGATCTGGCCGGTGGGCGATACCAGGGTGGAAATGGCATGGGCCAGCTGGATGCCGGGGTTCGAGATCAGCCCGCCCCAGTTGCCCGAGTGGTGGCCGCCGGCGCGGGCCTCGATGCTCAGGTCGAAATTCAGGCTGCCGCGCGCGCCCAGGAACACTGTGGGGCGCTGCGGGCTCAGGCGCGGCCCGTCAGAGGCGATCAGCAGATCGGCCGAGAAGCGGTCTTTGTGCTCGGCACACAGCTCGCGCAGGCCCATCGAGCCGGTTTCCTCGCCCATTTCGATCAGGTACTTCACGTTGAAGCCCAGCTTGCCGCGCGTTTGCAGCACCAGGCGCAGGGCTTCCATGTTGACGCTGTGCTGGCCCTTGTTGTCGGCAATGCCGCGCCCGTACCAGCGGCCGTCCTGCTCGGTCAGTTTCCAGGGTGACAGCCCGGGGTGCCATTCCGGCTCCAGGCCGCGGATGACGTCGCCATGGCCGTAGCCGAACACCGTGGGCAGGGCCGGGTCTTCGATGCGCTCGGCATACAGAAAAGGGGCGCGGGCCTTGTCGTGTGTCAGGGTGCTGCAGGTGAAGCCCATGGCCTCGAACGCGGGCCGCATCTCCGATTCCAGGTAGGCGGCCAGCTCGCCGGCGCGCTCCGGGTTCTGGCTTTCGGTCGGCACGGCCAGCCGGCGGGCCAGCAGCGCGCGGAAGGCGCCGGAATCAAAACATTGTTCGGCAGTGGCGATGGCGAGGGTGCGGCTCATGGCTGGGGGGTTCCTTGGGAAGACGGCGGATATAGATGGCAGGCCACCAGCGCCTGTTCCTGCCGCAGCAGGTCGGGGCGGGCCTGCCGGCACTGCGGCATGGCATGCTTGCAGCGCGGGTGGAACGGGCAGCCCGGCGGCGGGTTGATCGGGTCGGGAAACGACAGCCCCAGCCCCATGTCGGGTATGCCCAGCCCCGGCTCGGGCGTCAGTACCGAAGCCAGCAAGGCTTGAGTATAGGGATGGCGCGGCTGGCGGAACAGTTCGGCGGCCGGCGCCGCTTCGACCACCCGGCCCAGGTACATCACCGCCACGCGGGTGGCGATATGCTCCACCACGGCCAGGTTGTGGCTGATGAATACATAGGTCAGATTGAATTCCTGGCGCAGCGCCATCAGCAGGTTCATGATCTGCGCCTGTACCGAGACATCCAGTGCCGACGTGGGCTCGTCGCAAATGACGATCTCGGGGTTCATCACCAGCGCCCGAGCAATGGCCACGCGCTGCCGCTGGCCGCCCGACAGCTGGCCGGGCGTGTTGCCGGCCAGGCGCGCCGGCAGGCCCACCCGCTCGAGCATTTCGATGGCCTTGTGGCGGCGCGGGTTGGCGATGCCATGCACTTCCAGCGGCAGCGACACGATCGAGGCGATGTCGCGGCGCGGGTTCAGCGAAGAATAGGGGTCCTGGAACACCGGCTGCACGCGGCGCGCCAGGCTGCGCCGCGACATGCTGCGGATGTCCTGGCCGTCGATGCTGACAGTGCCGCCGGTAGTGGGGATCAGCCCCAGCAGCAGGCGCGCCAGGGTCGACTTGCCGCAGCCCGATTCGCCCACCACGCCCAGCACGCCGCCGCGTTCGACGCCCAGGTCCACGCCATTGACGGCGTGCAGGGTGCGGCGCGGCTGGAACAGGCCGGTCTTGACGACGAAACTGCGGCTGACATCGCGGGCCTGGATCAGCGCGGCCATCAGGTGGCCTCCCGTATGCAGCGCCATTGTCTGCCGGGCGGGGCCTGGTGCACCGGCACTTCCTGCCGGCACAGCGGCTGCGCGTGGCGGCAGCGGTCGTGGAAGGCGCAGCCGCGCAGCTCGCCGGTCAGCGCGGGCACCACGCCAGGGATGGTGCCCAGCGGCGTGCCCGGCGGCGTGCGGCCCGGCACCGGAATACAAGCCAGCAGGCCCTCGGTATACGGATGGCGCGGCGCGGCGAACAGCTCGGCCACCGGCCCCTGCTCGACGATCTGGCCGGCGTACATCACCGCCACCTGGCGGGCGATGCGCGCCACCACGCCCAGGTCGTGGGTGATCAGCACCATGGCGATGCCCAGTTCGGCCTGCAGGTCGGCCAGCAGGCGCAGTATCTGCGCCTGTATGGTCACGTCCAGCGCGGTGCTGGGCTCGTCGGCGATCAGCAGCTCGGGGCCGCACATCAGGGCCATGGCGATCATCACGCGCTGGCGCAGGCCGCCGGACAGCTGGTGCGGATACTGGCCCAGGCGCTGTCCGGCCGAGGCGATGCCGACCTTCTCCAGCAGTTCCACGGCGCGCTCGCGCGCCTGCGCGGCGCTGGCGCGGCGATGGTGGCGATAGTGTTCGGCAAGCTGCTCGCCGATGTTGTACGCCGGGTTCAGCGCGGTCATGGGCTCCTGGAAGATCATGGCCATCTTATTGCCGCGCAGCGTGTTGATGCGCCGCCGGCCGGCCCGCGACAGGTCTTCGCCCAGCACCGCCAGGCGCGTGGTGCCGCGCCGCGCCGCGCGCGGCAGCAGGCCCATGATGGCCAGCGACGTCATCGACTTGCCGCAGCCGGATTCGCCCACCAGGCACAGGGTCTCGCCGCGCCGCACCTGGAACGACACGCCGCGCACGGCATGCACGGGGCCGCGCGGCGTGTCGATGTCGACCCGCAGGTCCTGTACGTCCAACACGATATCGGAAACGCTCATGCGTGGCTCTTGGTAGTGGTGAAAGGCGCTAGGCCTTGTCTTCGGGCGTCAGCCATTGGTGCAGGCCGTCGCCGGCCAGGTTGATGGCGAAAATCAGCAGCGCCAGCGCGCTGCCGGGAATGGCGATCAGCCAGAACGAAAAGAACATGTAGGCCTTGGCTTCCGAGATCATCAATCCCCACGAGGGCAGCGGCGGCTGCACGCCCAGCCCCAGGAACGACAGGGCGGCTTCCAGCAGGATGGCGCTGGCTGCCTCGAGCGTGGCGATGACGATCAGGTGCGGTACCACGTTGGGCAGCACTTCGCTGCGCACGATGCGCCAGGTGGACGCGCCCGCCGCCTGCGCGGCCGAGACGTATTCCAGCGAACGCACCTGCTGGGTGGCGCTGCGCATCACGACGGCGAAGCGGTCCCATTTCAGCAGGCCCAGCACCATGATCACCACCCACAGCGAGCCGCCCACGATGGCCACGGTGGCCAGCGCCACCAGGATCACCGGCATCGACAGCCGGGTAGTAACCAGGAACGACACCACCATGTCGATGCGGCCGCCGAAGTAGCCGGCCGCCATGCCCAGCGCGGTGCCGATCAGGCCGGATATCAGCGCCACGCTGGCGCCGATCAGCAGCGAGATGCGCGCGCCATAGAACAGGCGCGACATGTAGTCGCGGCCCAGCTGATCGGTGCCCAGCGGATGCAGCCAGGTACCCTTGTCATACCAGACCGGCGGGGCGGTGCGATGGGTCAAGTCCTGGAAGTACGGGTCGTGCGGCGACAGCCAGGGCGCCAACAGCGCCACCAGAATGATCAGCAGCAGGATCGCGCCGCCCGCCAGCAGCGCCTTGTTGTGGCGCAGCCGCTGCCAGGTCAGCCGGGCCGGCGCTTCGGCCAGCACGGGAGGAATCGGCGCGGCCATGGATCAGGACACCCGGATGCGCGGATCGAGCCACGCGTTGGCCACATCGGCCGCCAGGGTCAGCAGCACGTACAGCACCGACAACAGCAGCACGATCAACTGCATGACGGGGTAGTCTTTGAAGGTGATGCTCTGGTAGGCCAGGTAGCCCAGCCCGTCCAGCGCGAAGATGGTCTCGATCACCACCGAGCCGCCCAGCAGGTAGCCCAGCTGCACGGCGGCCAGCGCCACGACCGGCACGATGGCATTGCGCAGCGCATGCTTGAAAATCACCTTGCCGGCGGGCAGGCCCTTGGCGCGGGCGGTACGGATGTAGTCGGCGCCCAGCACTTCGATCATACCGGCGCGGATCAGGCGCATGAAGGCCGGCGCCACGTAATAGCCCAGCGCGATGGCCGGCATCACGAAGTGCTGCCAGGTGCCGCTGCCCGACACGGGCAGCACGCGCCAGGTAATCGAAAACAGCATGATCAGCAGCAGCGCGAAGAAGAAATTGGGCAGCGCCTGGCCCAGTACCGCAACGGCCAGGCACAGGCGGTCGGCCAGGCTGCCCTTGTACAGGGCTGCCAGCACACCCAGCGGAATGGAAATCAGCAGGGCCACGCCCAGCGCCGCCAGGCCCAGCACCAGGGTGGTCTGCAGCTTCGAGAAAATCAGCGGCCCCGCATCCGTCTTGAAATACACCGAGGTGCCGAAATGGCCGTTCAGGATGTTCCACAGCCAGTCGGCATATTGCACGACGATGGGGCGGTCCAGCCCGTACGCCTTGCGGATCATGTCGATGTCGGCCTGGCGCGCGCCTTCGCCGGCCAGCGCCACAGCCGGGTCGCCCGACAGATGCAGCAGCAGGAAGGCCAGGATGGAAACCGTCAGCGCCACCAGCACCGCCAGCCCCAGCCGCCGGATCATGAATGCAAGCATGACTGCCCTCCGTGTTGCCGCCGCATCGTCCGGCTTACTTCCAGCTCATTTCCCAGAAACGCACCAGTTCGTCGGGATAGGGCTTGAAATTGACGTCTTTATTGGCCACGTAGTACACCGGCAGCGACCACAGCGGCGCGGCATAGGCGTGTTCTGCGATCATCGTCAGGGCCTGCTTGTAGGCGGCATTGCGCGCCGCGCTGTCGATGGTGTGGTCGCCCTTGTCGAGCAGGTCGCGCACTTTCGGGTCGCGCGTGATGTCGTCGTTGCCGAAGGCGAAGTACACCGGAGTCGAGGCGGACACGTCGTTGACCAGGTTCGAACCCCAGGTCTGGTGCGTCAGCGAAGCCTTGCCGGCACGGATCATGTCGCGCATGGCTGCATACTGCAGGAAATTCAGCTTTGCGCGTATGCCCACCGCCTGCAGATAATTGATCAGGGCCTCGGTCTGGTTGCGCTCGCGGTAGGCCACGATGTCGATGTCGAAGCCGTTGGGGTAGCCGGCCTCGGCCAGCAGCTTCTTCGACAGCGCGGGGTCGTACTTGTAGACCGGCGCCCCTTCGTCGGTGCAGCCCACCTGCGACGGCGTGCAGATGGTGTTGAGCACCTCGGCGCCTTCGCCCACGATGTTCTTGATGATGGCTTCGCGGTCGATGGCATGCAGAATCGCCTTGCGCACGCGTTCATCCTTCAGTTGCGGGGCCGGTGTGTTGTCAAGAATGTTCATCTGCATGAACACGATGCGCATCGTGTTGCCGCTCTTGACCTGCAGCTGGGGCAGGGTCTTGAGCTGCTCGGCCTGGTCCTTGGGCACGTGCATGATGAAATCCTCGCCACCCGAGATCACCTCGGCCATCTGGGTCTGACGGTCGGGAATGAAGCGGATCACTACCTTGCCGATTTTGGGCTGCGACTTGGGCGAGTCCTTGAAATAGTCTTTGTTGGCTTCCAGGGTGATGGATTTGCCGGGCACATACTCTGTCACCTTGTATGGGCCGGTGCCCACCGGCTTGGCGTTCATGCCCTGCGGGCCGACCTTGGCGTAATACTTGGCCGGATGGATGGCCACGGTAGTGGACAAGTATTCCTTGGCGGCGGGGAAGGGTTCTTTGGTGGTCAGACGCACCTTGTACTTGCCCAGCTTCTCTACCTTGTCTATCCAGCGCACGTTCTGCTGCGTGGTGGCCTTGTTCTTCGGATCGGCCACGAAGTTCAGCGTGTACACCACCGAGTCGGCGTCGAACTCTTCGCCATTGTGGAACTTCACGCCCTGGCGCAGCTCGAATTCCAGCGTCTTGTCGTCGACCTGTTTCCAGCTCTTGGCCAGTTGGCCCTTGTATTCGTTGGTCAGCGGGTCGCGGTACAACAGCGTGTCCCACACGTTGGCGGCGATGATTACACCGATGCGCACGTTGTTGAAATACGGGTCGACGCTTTCGGGGGCCTGGTCGTAGGCCATGCGCAGGGTGTCGTCCTGCTTGCCGGCCCAGGCCGGCTGCGCGGACAGCGCGGCGCCGGCCATGAGCAGGGCGGCGGCGGAAAATCGAAAAGACAGCGGTGCAACGAAACTAACGCGACGTTCAGCCATGATTGGCTCCTGTAGACCGTATCGGTTGAGCGGAATACTGCGGTGTTGCGTGAATCGTTCCCGGGCATCGCCGATGCCTTCTAGGTGCCGTCGCCGGATGGCCGCGGCAGACGGGCCTGGCGGCCCGCGGGAGCAGCGCCGGAACCGGTTCCGGCGGGCATGAATGCAGAATTGCTGCGCATTGGTATACCAAATTATCTTGGTCTTTTGGCGACTATAAAACAGCCGGCAAGCGCGCCATCATGGGGGATACCCTCGTTTCTCAATACAAAACAAAGGGGTAGGGGTTAATCATGATAGGGCAGGTATCGCTGCAGATTGCCTGGCAGAAATGCCTTGCGTATGATGTTTCCATATATTTTTCAGTTGTATACCAATTTATCCGGCCAGAGGCCCATCATGATTCCGCTGTACACACACCCCTCGGGCCGCCATTTCCTGCAGATACCGGGGCCGACCAATGTGCCGGATCGCGTGCTGCGCGCCATCGACCACGCCACCATCGACCACCGCGGCCCCGAATTCGGCCGGCTGGGCCTGGCCGTGCTGCAGGGTATGCAATGGGTGTTCCAGACACGCTCGCCGGTGGTCATCTATCCGTCTTCCGGCACGGGCGCCTGGGAAGCCGCGCTGGTCAATACCCTGTCGCCCGGCGACCGGGTGCTCATGGCCGAAACCGGGCATTTCGCCACGCTGTGGCACCGTCTGGCCGAGCGTCTGGGGCTGGAGGTCGAGCTTATCGAAGGCGACTGGCGCCATGGCGCCGACCCTCTGCAGATCCAGGCGCGGCTGGCGGCCGACACTGGGCGCCGCATCAAGGCGGTGTGCGTCGTACACAACGAAACCTCCACCGGCGCCGTCACCGACATCGCGCAGGTGCGCCAGGCCATCGACCGCGGCGGCCATCCGGCGCTGCTGATGGTGGACGCCATTTCCTCGCTGGGGGCCATGGATTACCGGCACGATGAATGGGGCGTGGATGTGGGCGTGGCCGGCTCGCAGAAAGGCTTGATGATGCCGCCCGGCCTGTCGTTCAACGCGCTCAGCGAACGCGCGCTGGCTGCCGCGCAAAGCGCGCGCCTGCCGCGCTCGTACTGGGACTGGAGCGCCATGCTGCCGCTCAACGCCAGCGGGTATTTTCCGTATACGCCGGCTACCAATCTGCTGTACGGGCTGCACGAAGCGCTGGACATGCTGCGCGCCGAAGGCCTGCCGCGCGTCCATGCGCGCCACCAGCGCCTGGCGGCCGCCACGCGCGCCGCGGTGCGGGCCTGGGGGCTGGAGATCGTCTGCCAGGATCCGGCCGCGCACAGCAGCGCGCTGACGGCGGTGCTGACGCCGGACGGGCACAGCGCCGACGCCCTGCGCAAGCTTATTCTCGACCGCTACGACATGTCGCTGGGCCAGGGGCTGGGGCGGCTGTCCGGCAAGGCGTTCCGCATTGGCCACCTGGGCGATCTGAACGACCTCTCGCTGTGCGGCACGCTGGCCGGCGTCGAAATGGGCCTGTCGGCCGCCGGTGTGCCGCACCGCCGCGGCGGCCTGCAGGCCGCCGTCGACTATCTGGCGCAGGCCGCCGCCGACACCGCGCCGGCGGCCTGATACCGCCGGCTTCCACGCAAAGAGGTAGAACATGCAAGAAGCATTGATGCAGCAGGCGATCCAGTTCGCCCAGGAGCACGAAACCGCCTGGGACCGCGAGGTGGGCGGCGTATGGGGTGTGCACCAGCAGGACCCGCCCCCCTGGAACCGCCTGCTGGGCCCGGTGCACGACCGCGGCCCGGTGACCGGGCTGGTGGTGGTCGACGGCCGCACGGTGGCGTCGTGGGGCGAGCCGCGGCGCGCCGACCTGACGTTCAGCGTGGCCAAGCTGTACCTGGCGCTGGTGGCGGGCGTGGCGCACGACCGCGGCCTGCTGCCCGATGTCGACGAGCCGGTGCGCGCGCGCGTGCCAGGCATCGGCTTCGACACGGGCCGCAACGCGGCCATCACCTGGCGCCATCTGCTGCAGCAGACCAGCGAATGGGAAGGCGAGCGGTTCGGCGTGCCCGACCAGGTCGACCGCTACCGCGCGGTCACGTTCGGCGCGCCGCCGGCAGGCAAAAAGGGCGATCCCCGGCCGCTGCAAGCGCCCGGCACTTACTGGGAATACAACGACGTACGCATCAACCAGCTGTCGTACGCGCTGCTGCACCTGTTCCGCAAGCCGCTGCCCGAGATCTTCCGCGAGGCTGTCATGCGCCCGCTGGGCGCCAGCGACGACTGGCATTGGGCCTGCTACGACAACGCCTGGGTCGAGATCGACGGCGAACTGATGCCGTCGGTGCCAGGCGGTTCCCACTGGGGCGGCGGCATGTCCATCAGCAGCGCCGACCAGGCCCTGATCGGCCGCATGCTGCTGGACGAAGGCCGCGCCAACGGCCACCAGATCATTTCGTCCGAATGGGTGCGCGCCATGCGCACGCCCAGCGCGCTGGCGCCGTACTACGGCTTCCTGATCTGGCTGAACGAGGGCCGGCGCATTTTCCCCAGCGTAACCGCGTCCAGCTTTTTCGGCATCGGCGCGGGCAGCTCGTTCACCTGGGTCGAGCCCGAGCGCCGCATGGTGGCCATTGTGCGCTGGCTCGACTCGGCGCACGCCGACACGCTGTTCGGCAAGATCCTGGCCGCCGTGGACGCCTGATCAGGCCGGCCGGGCGTGTGCGCCCGCTGCGGCGCCGTGCCGCGCCAGCAGCGGGTAGAACACCAGGCTGGCGACCAGCCACATTAGCGCGGCCGACCACAGGGTCTGGCTGAGAAAGTGCGCGCCCTGCAGGATGCGCACCAGCGAAAACGCCAGCCCCGCCGCCGCACCTAGCCCCAGGCCCCACCAGCGCCACCGGGCTTTGCCCAGCGCGCGGGCGGCGAAATACAGTGCAAGCAGGGCATAGCCCGCGCCCGCGTGCGCGCTGGGCAGGGCGTTGCCGGCCCCGGCGCGGCTCAGCGCCCACCAGTGCGCCGGCCAGGCGGTGTCGCCACCGAATTCCAGCAGGTTGTAGGGGCGGGGCATGGCCGTATGGTGCTTGAGCTGGCCGATCGCCAATTGCCCGATCAGGCAGGTCAGCACAATGGCCCACAACGCGCCGCGCGCCGGCCGCCACCGCGCGTAGCGATAGCTGGCCAGCGCCCCGGCCAGCGCCAGCAGGGCCACGCCCACCGGCAGGGCCAGCAGCAGCCGGTGGCCGGCGAATTCGAGCAGCGCGGCGTGCCGCAGCGGGAACTGGCCGCTGCGCGGGTCGTACAGGGCGCGCGCAATGGCCATGTCCAGGCCGCTGTGCTGCGCCAGCCAGGCCGTCAGGCCCAGCAGCAGCGTGCCCGCCACGACGTGGTTCAGCGTATAGGCGGCGGGCGGGGAAAGGCGATGCATCATGGGTGCGCGAAGAAAGAAGCGAACCGCGGCATGCTAGGCCGCGCCGCGTCGAATTTGCGTGGAATGCGCGGCACGCGGGCCGCCGCAGCCCGCGTGGAGCCGCTTGACCGCCATCAATTAGCCGCGGGCCGGGCGGCACTACCCTGGGCAGCAGGCCGGGCGTCCGCCCGCCATTTTCAAGAGCATCGCCATGTATCAACACATTCTCCTTCCCATCGACGGCTCCGAGCTGTCCCACATCGGCCTTACGCAGGGCCTGGCGCTGGCCCGCGCGCTGCAGGCCCGCGTCACTATCATGACCGTGCTCGAGCCGGTCCATATCCCGTCGTCCGAAGGCGTGCAGCTGGCCGGCGTGCAGCAGCAGCTGCAGCGCGGGGTACGCGAACGGGCCCAGGGCTGGCTCGATGCGGCCGCGGCCCGGGCCCGGGAAGCCGGCGTGTCGTGCGGCACCCGCCTGCACGACGCCGGCCAACCCTACGCCGCCATCGTCGAGTGCGCCGAACAGCTCGGCTGCGACCTGATCGCCATGTGCTCGCACGGCCGCAGCGGCATGGCGGCCATGGTGCTGGGCAGCCAGACCCAGAAAGTGCTGGCCAAATCGCGGATTCCCGTGCTGGTATACCGCTAGCGCGGCGCGCGGCGGCTCCGCCGCCATGCGCTGCCATAGCCTGGGCCGGACTGGATATAATCATCAGTTCGGCCTTTTTCGTGGCCTTTCGATGTTCCTTCCTTTGCGCGCCGCCGCGCGCCACCTCTATATGAAAAAACTGACCGCTGTCTTTCTGGCTTGCGCCGCGTCGCTGCTCGCGGCTTGCGGCCAGGGCGACGACCCGGCGCCGCAGGCCAGCGCGCCTGCCGCCGCCCAGAAAATCGTCGTGGGCCTGGACGACAACTTCCCGCCCATGGGTTTCCGCGACGAAAACAACCAGCTCGTCGGCTTCGATATCGACATGGCGCGCGAGGCTGCGCGCCGCATGGGCATCGAGGTCGAATTCAAGCCCATCGACTGGAGCGCCAAAGAAGCCGAGCTGAACGGCAAGCGCGTCGATGCGCTCTGGAACGGCCTGACCATCACCGAAGAACGCAAGAAAAACATCGCCTTCACGGCGCCCTACATGGCCAACCACCAGATCATCCTGGTGGCCCAGGCCTCGCCGGTGCAAACCAAGGCCGACCTGGCCGGCCGCGTGATGGGCGCGCAAGATGGCAGCAGCGCGGTCGACGCCGTCAAGAAAGACGCCCAGGTGGCCGCCAGCCTGAAACAGCTGAAACTGTTCGGCGACAATGTCACCGCGCTGATGGACCTGTCGGCCGGCCGCCTGGACGCCGTGGTAGCCGACGAAGTCGTGGGCCGCTACCTGGCCAGCAAGCGGGCAGGGCAGTACCGGGTGCTGGATGAAAACTTCGGCACCGAAGACTACGGTGTGGGCGTGCGCAAAGACGACACCGAGCTGCTGGCCAAACTCGACCAAACCCTCGACGCCATGAAAAAGGACGGCAGCGCCGCCCGCATCGCGCAGCAATGGTTCGGCGCCGACATCATCAAATAACTGGCCTGGCCGGCTGACGGGGTCGCCGCATGGATTACGTCATTTCCCTGCTGGGGCCGATGGCGCAGGGGGCCAAGACCACCCTGACGCTGTTTTTCGTGACCTTCGCGCTGGCGGTGCCCCTGGGGCTGCTGCTGGCGCTGGCGCGCATTTCGCACTGGCGGCTGCTCAGCCAGGCGGTCAACGGCTACATCTGGCTGATGCGCGGCACGCCGCTGATGCTGCAGATGCTGTTCATCTATTTCGCGCTGCCGTTCGTGCCGGTGGTGGGCGTGCGGCTGCCTGATTTCCCGGCCGCGGTGGTGGCCTTCGCGCTGAACTACGCAGCCTATTTCGCCGAGATATTCCGCGCCGGCATTCTGTCGGTGGACCGCGGCCAGTACGAAGGCAGCAAAGTGCTGGGCATGACCTACCTGCAAACCCTGCGGCGCATCGTGCTGCCGCAGATGGTGCAGCGCGTGCTGCCCCCCATGAGCAACGAGACCATCACGCTGGTCAAGGATACCTCGCTGATTTACGTGCTGGCGCTGAACGACATCCTGCGCACGGCGCGCGGCATCGTGCAGCGCGATTTCACCACCACGCCGTTCCTGGTCGCGGGTGCGTTCTACTTGATCATGACGCTGCTGCTGACCTGGCTGTTCCAGCACATGGAAAAACGCTATGCCAAGTACGACCAGTAGCGCGCCTGCCCAGGCCGGTGCCCGCCCCGTGATGATCGCCGCGCGCGATATCGTCAAGTCGTTCGGTTCGGCGCGGGTGCTGGACCAGGTGTCGCTGACCCTGCGCAAAGGCGAAGTGGTGGCCGTCATCGGCCCGTCGGGCTCGGGCAAGAGCACCTTCCTGCGCTGCCTGATCCACCTGGAAACCATCGACGAGGGCAGCATCGAGATCGAAGGCGAGGCCCTGGCCACCGCCTCGCCCGACGGCCCCAGCCGCTACGCGCGCGACGCCGACGTGCGGCGCATCTGCCGCAAGATGGGCATGGTGTTCCAGTCGTTCAATCTGTTTCCGCACATGACGGTGCTGCAGAACATCATCGAGGCCCCGGTCACCGTGCAGGGCGTGCCGCGCGACGTGGCCATTCCCAGGGCCGAGGCGCTGCTGCGCAAGGTGGGGCTGCTGAACAAGCGCGACAACTATCCGGCGCGCCTGTCCGGCGGGCAGAAGCAGCGCGTGGCCATCGCCCGCGCGCTGGCGCTGGAACCCGACATCATGCTGTTCGACGAACCCACTTCGGCGCTCGATCCCGAACTCACCGGCGAAGTGCTGCGCACCATGCGGCAACTGGCCGACGAGCACATGACCATGCTGGTGGTCACCCACGAAATGGGTTTCGCGCGCGAAGCCGCCCATCGGGTCGTCTTCATGGACGAAGGCCGCATCGTTGAAGAAGCGCCCGCCCAGGACTTCTTCCAGGCGCCGCAACAGGCGCGCGCCAGGGCCTTCCTGGGCCAGATGCTGTAGCAGAATGCCGCTTTTGCCACGTTGCGGCCTATATGTTCTGCCGCAGAGGCGGGCAGCCCCGCGTCATCATCGGCCCTGCGCCTTGAACCGCGCGTCCAGCCGCGGGGACACGCGGCGCGCGTATAGCGCGCCCCACGCCAGGCCCAGCAGCGCCGCCGCCAGCGAGCCCAGCAGCACGCCCAGCTTGGCCGCGCCCAACAGGTTTTCATTGCCGGCGAACGCCAGCATGGCAATGAAAATGGACATGGTGAAGCCCACGCCCGCCAGCAGGCCGATCAGCGCGATGCCGTCCCAGCCCACGTCCGGCGGCAGCCGGCACCAGCCCAGGCGCACCATCAGCCAGCTGATGCCGACCACGCCCGCCGGCTTGCCGGCGATCAGCGCGATGGCCGCGCCGGCCATTACCCATTGCGAGCCGCCGGCCGCGAGATCGACGCCGCCCAGAGTCACGCCCGCATTGGCCAGGGCGAACAGGGGCATGATGGCATAGGCCACCCACGGGTGCAGGGCCGCTTGCACGCGCACTACCGGCGGCAGCATTTCGCGCTGCGCCAGGCGCAGCCGCCGCAGCGGTTGCGCCTGGCCGTCGGGCGCGGCCGCCAGGTCGCTAGCCGCGCGCGCCACCATATCCAGCGGCTGTTCGCGCATGCATCGCGACACCACGGGGGTCATCAGGCCCAGCACCACGCCGGCCAGCGTGGGATGCGCGCCGGTCGTCAGCAGGCCGGCCCAGACGATGGCGCCGGGCAGCACGTACGCATAGGCCGAGCCGACGCCGATGTGCTGCAGCCCCAGCACCAGCGCGATGCCCAGCGCGGCCACCGCGAAGCCGCTGTAATCCAGCCCGCCGGAATAGAAGAAAGCGATGATCAGCACCGCGATGATGTCGTCGATGATGGCCAGCGCCAGCAGGAAGACCCGCACATTGCCGGGAATGGAGCGGCCCAGCAGGGCCAGCACGCCGACAGCGAAGGCAATGTCGGTGGCGGTGGGTACGGCCCAGCCTGCGCGCTGCACGGCCTCGCCATTGAAGGCCAGGTAGATCAGCGCCGGCACGGCAACCCCGCCCAGGGCGGCGGCCAGGGGCAGGGCGGCCTGCCTGAAATCGCTGAGCGCGCCTTCGTGGATTTCGCGGCGGATCTCCATGCCGACCACCAGGAAAAAGACGGTCATCAGCGCATCGTTGATCCAGAAATGCAGCGGTTGCGCGAATTCGTAGCTGCCCAGCCGGAACGACAGGGGCGTGTGCCACAGGGCGTGATAAGAAGGAGAAAAGGCCGAATTGGCCCAGATCAGCGCGATGGCGGCGGCGGCCAGCAGCACGGCGCCGCCAACGGCCTCGATGTGCAGGAAACGTTCCAGGGTGGCAAACGCGCGTTCGGCGAACAATTGCGCGCGCGGCGGGTTCCGCAAGGCGGAGGGGTGTCGGGTCATGACGCAGGTATCCCGCGCGGCGGCCCGACCAGCGCATTGAACCTGCCGCGCCGCACGATGCGGCCGACACCCAGCCGCCATTCTACACAGCCCGCGCAGGCCGCGCGCGGCCTGCAGCTATTTTTTGTGGTTGCCGGCCAACGCCGCCGTAACGCCCAGGCCGATCAGCATGGCGCCGCCCACGTAGCGTTCGAACTGCAGGTAGCCGCGGCTGCGGCGCAGCCAGCGCCCGGCCGCGCTGGCCGCGAAGGCATAGCAGGCGTCGCTGGCCAGGCCCAGCAGCGTGAAAAGCAGGCCCAGGAAGACCACCTGCGAGGCCACGTGGCCGCGGCCGACATCGACGAACTGCGGCAGAAAGGCCAGGAAGAACAGCGCCGTCTTGGGGTTGAGCAAGTTGACGATGAAGCCGTCGCGAAACAGCCGGCCATAGCGGCGCCGGGCGCGCGGCGCGTCGATGGCGGCGGCCGCCGGGCGTGTGCAGATTTTTTTCAGGCCCAGCCAGATCAGGTAGGCGGCCCCGGCGTACTTCACGATGCTAAACGCCAGCGCCGATGACGCCAGCAGGGCGGACAAGCCCAGCGCGGCCGCCATCACGTGCACCAGCGTGGCCGTATGGATGCCCAGGTCGGACACCAGGCCGGCCTTGCGTCCTTGTTCGACCGACTGGGTAATGATGTAGAGCACGGCCGGGCCGGGGATGACTAGCAGCACCAGCGCCGCGCTGACGAACAGCGCCAGGCTGGCGGTGCCGGGAATCACGAATTCCATGGTGCGCTCCTGGTGGCGGCCCGTGTCAGCGGGACTGCAGGGCTTCTTTGATTTTCTTGTCGGTGTTGTATTGGCTCAGGGCGTACACGGCCCAGATCGCCGCGGGAATCCAGCCGATGAGCGTGATCTGCAGGATCAGGCAGATGATGCCGGCAATGGGGCGGCCGATGGTGAAAAAGCCCAGCCAGGGCAGCAGCAAAGCAATAAGCAGGCGCATGAAGTTGCCTATACGTGAAAACGGTCGGGCCAGTGTACACCGCGCCCGTGGCGCCCATTCGCCGCGGCGGCTCAATCGATTTTGTAGTCCATCCAGGTGGCCACCATGTCGCGCAGCCCGGAACCCTGCTCGAATGCCTGCCTGGCGCCCTCGGCCTTGTTGCGGCCCAGTTCCAGGATATACAGGTAGTCGGACACCTCGACGCAACGGCGCACATTCTGGTCGACCAGCACCACGGTCAGGCCCTCGTCGGCCAGGCCGCGCACGAACGCGTAGATTTCCTTGGATATCTTGGGGGCCAGCATGGCGGTGGGCTCGTCGAGCAGGATAACTGATGGCTCGATGAGCAGGGCTCGGCCGAATTCGACAAAGCGCTGCTGCCCGCCGCTCATGCTGGAAACCGGATCGCGCCGCTTCTCGGCCAGAATGGGAAACCGCGCATAGACCGAATCGATCTGCCGCCGCACGCGGGCGCGGTCTTTGCGGAACGTCCAGCACCCCAGCAGCAGATTGTCTTCCACGGAAAGATCGGCGAACAGGCTGCGGTTCTGCGGCACGTAGGCCACGCCTTGCCCGGCCCGCCGGTTGGCGGGGTCGCGGCTGATGTCGCGTCCCTGCAGCGAAATGCTGCCGCCGCGCAGCGGCAGGAAGCCGAACATGGTTTTCAGCACGGTGGACTTGCCCGCGCCGTTCGGGCCGATGATGCCGGTGACGCAGCCCTTGCGCGCCGCGACAGAGACCCCGTTCAGGATGGTGATGTCTCCGTGATAGGCAACGGTCACGTCGTTCAGGCTCAGGACGGCATCCATGCTGCTAGGCTCCCAGGTAGGCTTCGATGACGGCGGGGTCGGACCGCACCGTATCGGCGCTGCCCTGCGTCAGGATGGCGCCTTCGTTCATGACCACGATATGGTGGGACAGTTGGTAGATGGAGGTGAGGTCGTGCGACACCAGCACGACCGAGCAGTCATGCTGGACCGGAATCTCGGCAATCAAATTGATGAGCTGCAGGGCCAATTGCGGATTGACGCCGGCGAAGGGCTCGTCCAGCAAAATGAGCTTGGGCCGAGCCACCATGATGCGCGCCAGTTCCACCAGCTTTTGCTGGCCGCCCGACAGCTCTTCGGCGTAGTTGTACCGCAGCGCCAGCAGCCCGACCTTGTCCAGCCAGTAGGCCGACTGCTCGTTGCGCTCGGCGTCGCTGGCCTGCGAGGCCACCTGTGCGACATCCATGTTGTCCAGCAAGGTCATGTGCTGGAATACCCGCGGCACCTGGAACGTGCGGCCGATGCCCAGCGCGGCGACTTCGTGGATGGGGCGCCCGGCCAGCGGCTGCCCGTCGAGCTCGATAGAGCCGGAATCGGCCCGATAGATGCCGTTGATGCAGTTCAGCATCGTGGTCTTGCCCGAGCCGTTCATGCCGATCACGCCCAGTATGGCGCGGGCCGGCACGTCCAGGTCGATGCCGCGCAGGGCCTGCAGCCCGCCGAAGCGCTTTTTCAGATTCCGCACCTTGAGCACGCCGCGCCTCTCTCAGCTTAATTGACGCTGGCCCAGCAGGCCAGACGGGCGAACGAAGATCACGGCGATCATCAGGGAGAACCCCAGCGCGGTCGCCATGGACGGATTCAGGTAGACGACCGCCACCTGCTCGGTAATGCCGTATATCAGCGCGCCCAGCAGCGCGCCCACGGGGTGGCCCAGCCCCCCCAGCACGATGATCACGAAGCCGATCAGCGTGTAATCGTTGCCCATGAAGGGGCTGAACGACGGAAACACCATGCTGACGATGACGCCCGTGGCGGCCGCCAGGCCGATGCCCAGGCCGAACGCGAAGGCCGACAGGCGCTTTGCATTGATGCCTACCAGGCTGACCGCATCGCGGTTCATGATGAAGGCGCGCAATGCCTTGCCGACCTGCGTGCGGTACAGGAACCACGCCAGCACGGCGACCAGCGCTACGGCAATGCCCAATGCGATGAGCCGGATGGTGGGCAGCACGATCTCGCCGAAGGTCAGGAACACCGGCTCGACCGGCACATCGAGCGTGCGCGCATCCGCGTCGAACACCAGCAGCATGGCCGCGCCCAGTGCGATGGACACGCCGAACATCAGCAGCAGCGAGCTGGTTTCGGGGTCGTCGGAACGGGCCAGCCGCGGCACCAGCAGGAAATACAGGCCGTAGCCGACCGCGAAAAACGCGATGAAGGCCAGCGGCAGAGCAATGAAGGGGTTGATGCCGAAAACCGACAGCATCACCCAGGCGAAATAAGCGCCCAGTACCAGGAATTCGCCATGGGCGAAGTTCACCACCCGCAGCACGCCATAGATGATGTTCAGGCCCAGGCCGACCAGCCCGTAGATCGCGCCCAGGATCAGGCCGTTCAGCAATCCTTGTATCAGCAATGCATTCATGGCCTTTCCTTACGCGATGTAGCGGCGCAGCTGCGGCTTGCGCCTGAGCAGGCTGCCGACCACGCCGCGCGGCAGGAACAGCATCAGCGCGATGATGATCAGCCCCAGCAAGAGCAGGTTGAGCAGGGGGAAGCGTTCCCAGATCAGGTGGTCGATGCCGTACAGCGCCATGGTGCCGACCACGGGGCCGATGATGGTGCCGAAGCCGCCGGCCATGCCGTAGATGATGCTCTTGGCGGTAACCAGCACATGGAAGGAATATTCGGGATCGACCACGTTGGTGTACCAGGCCTCGACGCCGCCGGCCAGCGCCGGGATCAGCGCGGCCAGCAGCCAGGCCTTCAGGCGCACGCTCGGCACATTGATGCCGACGCAGGCCGCCGCGCCCGGGTCGTCTTTGATGGCCCGCAGCTGCCGCCCCAGCCGCGAGCGCGACAGCCACAGCACAACCCACAGCGCCAGCGCCATGACGGCCAGCATGGCGTAGAAGCTTTGCACGGGACTGTTGGCGCCGGAAAGGATCAGGCCCATGCTGCCGCCGGTGTAGTGGTCGGGCAGGTTGGCGATGCCCAGGCGTACGATCGTGGCCAGGCCCAGGCTGACAATGCCGAAATACACGCCTTTCAGGCGCAGGGTGGGGGCCATCAGCAGGGCGATGAGCAGGCCCGCCGCGCCGGCCGCCAGCAGGGACGGCAGGATGGGCAGGCCGGCGATCCGGTAGCAGATGCCGGTGGCATAGGCGCCTACGCCATAGAACACCACATAGCCGAAAGGCAGGTACCCCGTGAAGCCCACGCAGATGTTCATGCCGGTGGCCATGGCGATCCACAGCATCAGGTAGAACGCGAAGCTGATCTGGCCGGTTGCCAGAGGCAGCGCGGCCATTCCGGCGACCAGGAAGAGGAACAGCAGTGCCGCGACGCGATATCGCAGGCGATCGACGCCTTGATCTTGCTGGCGATGGCGAATGTGCGCGGCCTCGCTTGCGTGGACTTGCATCTGCCTGGCTCCGGAATCGGGTGCGACCACTGATGTCGGGAGGCTAGTATGCCTTTGCGAAATCTATAATTTCAAGTTAATTGTCATCAGTAAAAACCCTGAACCACGGCTGAATTCACGCCCTATTCGGTGCGGTACATCGCGCGCAGAACCTGCGCGAAGCGCCGCGACACATCGGACTGCGGGCGGTCGGCGGCATGGACCAGCAGCATGCGCAGCGGCAGCTCCGCGTCGATGGGCACGATGCGCACGTTGGGCCAGATGTTTTCCATGACCGAGAACTCGTCGACGATCGCGTAGCCGACCCCCGTGTTGACCATGGCGCAGGCCAGGTGCGAAGTGGGCACGTCGGCGAACACCTGGGGCGCGAGGCCGGCGCGGGCAAAGGCGTTGGCGGCCACCATGCCGAAATGCAGCCGCTCGCCCACCACGATCTGCGGCAGCGCGGCCAAATCCCGCAGCGACACCACGGGCCTGGACGCTATTTCGTATGCGACCGGAAGCGCCGCCACCAGCCGGCCTTCGCACAAGACCTGGCTGGACAGGAAGGGGTGCTCGGCGGGGATCGACAGCACGGCGGTATCCACCTCGCCGCTGAGCAGCTTTTCCGCTACTTCCTGGATGGTCGTTTCCGTCTGGAAACGCAGGAATGTGCCGGGGTGGCGGGCCCGGAACGCGGCCAGCGCGCGGGGCATCACATGTGTGCTGAGGCTGGGGTTGGAGGCCACCTTGAGCACGCCGCCGCGGGAATCCGCGATGGCGCGCGTCATGTCGTTGACCCGCTGCAGCGCCTTCTGGGCGCGCTCGATCTCGGGCAGCAGATCATTCAGCGCCTTGGTGGGCCGCAGCCGCCCGCGTATGCGCTCGAACAGTTCGATGCCTACGTGCACCTCGGTCTGGGCAAGCATCCGGCTGATCGCGGGTTGCGTGACATCGAGCTGCTTGGCCGCGGCGCTGATCGAGCCGGAGGTGACCACCGTCCAGAGCATCTCGATTTGCTTGAAGTTCAGTTTGCGGGTCATGGCCAGTCTATAAATTTTTGGTATATATTATTTAAAAAAGAACCTGAAGTGCGTCGTAATGGTAGCAGTACCCACACCCGTCGAAATCCTTTCACCCACCTCAATGGGGAGACAAAAATGCTAGGACAAGGCTTGAATTTCGGAAAACTGGGCACGCAGATCGCCGCGCTGGCGCTGGGGGCCTGCGCATTTGGTCACGCGCCAGCCCGGGCCGACGCGCCGCCGGTGCGCATCGGAATGACGGTTTCGTCTACCGGCACCTTCGCGCTGGCCTCGCAATCGGGCGAGCGGGGCGTCGAGATCTGGGTCGACGATGTCAACCGCCGCGGCGGCATCGAAATCGGCGGGCAAAAGCGCCGCGTCGAACTGGTCAAGCGCGACGACCGCAGCGACAAGCAGATGGTCGCCCGGGTTTATGAAGACCTGATCAACAATGAAAAGGTCGACATGGTGTTCGCGCCGTTCGGTTCCACCCTGACCGCCGCGGCCGCCACGGTGACCGAACGGCTGGGCAAGTTCATGATGGTCTGGTCGGCATCCAGCGACCCGATCTACGAGCAGGGCTTCAAGTACGTGGTGTCCGGCACGCAGATGCCCGCCTCGCTGCAGCTGCGCCTGCCCATGGAGTACGTCAAGCAGCTGGGCGGCAAGAAGGTGGCCCTGATTTACTCGGACGAGCCTTTTCCCACGGCGCTGGCCACCGGGGGCAAGGCCCAGGCCGAAAAGAACGGCCTGGACGTGGTGCTGTACGAGCGCTACCCCAAGGGGCAGAAAGACTTCAGCACCTTGCTGCAAAAAGTGCGCGCATCGGGGGCCGACGTGTTCTTCCCGACTTCGTATGAAGGCGACCTGATCAGCATCGCCCGCCAGATGAAGCAGCTGAACATCAACTTCCCGTTCACGTTCATGTTCTATGCGTCCACGCCGCAATTCCAGGCCATCGGCAAAGACGGCGACTACATTTTCAGCAATACCAACTACGATCCGGCCATCAACTGGAAGGTGAATGCCGGGCTGGACCGGGAACAGTTCGCCCAGGCCTATGCGCGGCTGTTCCCGAAGGCCGAGTTCGCGGCCGATTTCCAGACGGCGCTGGCCTACGGTTCGGGCGTGATTGCGGAAGAAATCATCAAGAAAGCACAGTCCACCGACCCCGCCGGACTGAAGCAGGCCGCGCTGGACCTGTCGGGCAAGCTGACCGTCATGGCCGGCCCCTACGAAATCAACGAGCAGGGCAAACAGCTGCAGATGCCTTTCCCCGTGGTCCAATTGCAGCCGGGTAAGGGAATGGTGGCGCTGTATCCGGAAGACGTGGCCACCGGCAAGCCCATTTACCCCATTCCGGCCTGGAACAAGCGCTAGTACCGGGCCGCGAGAAGCACATGGACGATTTCGTATTTCTTACCATCGAAGAATTGTCGGCCCTGCTCGACAGGGGCGAGCTCAGCGCCGAGGCCCTGACGCACGCCTACCTGGAGCGCATCGAGCGCTTCAATGGCACGCTCAATGCCTACGTCGAGGTCTTTGCCGGGCAGGCGCTCGAGCAGGCGCGCTGCTCGGATGCTCGCAGGCGCCAGGGTCTGTCGTTCGGCCCGCTGGACGGCATTCCGATTGCCGTCAAAGACCTGTGCGGTATGGCGGGCCGCCACATGGCCGCCGGCTCGCGCACGCTGGAAGGACACAAGGCGGCAAGCACCGCCACGGCGCTGCGCAAACTGTTGCAAGCGGGCGCCGTGATCCTGGGGCGGACCCAGATGGTGGAATACGCGTTCGGCGCGTGGGGGGTCAACCCGCTGCTGGGCACGCCCAGGAACCCCTGGGACCGCGCCGTGCACCGCGTGCCGGGCGGTTCGTCCAGCGGCAGCGGGGTCGCCGTGGCCGCCGGCCTGGCTGCCGCGGCCATCGGCTCGGACACCGGTGGCTCGGTCCGCACGCCGTCCATGCTGAACGGCGTTACCGGCATGAAAGTCAGCGCGGGGCGCATCAGCCTGGCCGGCTGCATCGACCTGTGCCATACGCTCGATACCCTGGGGCCGATGGCGCGCTCGGCCTGGGACGCGGCGCTGCTTACCGGCATTATGGCCGGCCCCGATCCGCTGGACCCGCGCACCTTGCACCGTCCCCATCCCGCGGTGCAACTGCGGCGCGGCGTGGCGCCGGCCGGGCCGTTGGCCGGCAAGCTCATCGCCATGCTGCCGGCCGGCCGGCTGCCGCATTCTCTGGCCCCCGCCTGCGCGCAGGCGTACGCGGCTGCCGCCGGGCAGTTGCAGGCGCTGGGCGCCACGCTGGTCGAGCCGGACATTCCCTTCGACTTCAGGCAGATGATGGAGCACGTCGGGCAGATCATCGCCTGCGAGGGCTATGCCTTGTACGAAGCTGTCGCCCGGGATCCGGGTTCGCCCATGGGCGAGGCGGTGCGCCAGCGCATGCTGGGCGGCGCGGCGCCCAGCGCCCGCGATTATCTGCGGCTGCGCGCCGCGCATCGCGAGGCCGGCGCGCTGTGGCAGGCCTGGATGCAGGGTATCGACGCGCTGCTGGTGCCGGGCCTGCCCATTACTGCCTTGCCGGTGCAAGGGCTGGACGAAAGCTCTACCGCGCTGTCCATCTACACCCGGCCGGCGAATTTCCTGGGCGCGTGCGCGCTGGCCTTGCCTGCCGGCTTCGACGAGGCCGGCCTGCCGCTAGGCATCCAGCTTTACGGCAAACCCTCGGACGAGGCGACCCTGCTGGAAGTGGGGCAGGCATTCCAGCAGGCCACGGACTGGCACCGCCGGCACCCCGAGCTGGCGTGATTTTTATTTTTATTTATTAGCACCTGTGGCGCCCGCCGGCCTGTGGTTCGGCGTTTTTTTGGCGCCATTAGCAAGAATAAATCAATAAAAACAAATGATTAAAATGTTTTTTTAATCTAAATTATCTAAAGTAAATTCTAGATAAATTCTGCCCGGCGAGATTGGTAAAAAAATGTAGAAAAACGCCGCAAGACTTGCACGAGCGCAGCACCCTACTTAAAGTGGTGACACAGTGATGCATTGTTGCATGCATCGCAGCTAAACCAGCGGGGTCGAATAAGCAGGTATTGAGGCGCAGGCCAGGGCGTGTTTCACGTCCGCGCACGGTGTTGAATCTTCCATCAGGTACTCATGCACAGGTCGATTGTCTCGATTGTTTTGTGCTGGGGCGTCCTCCTGCCGGGGGCGGCGCGGGCGTGCGATATGCAGGCGTCCTGGATGCAGCGGGCCTGCGATCGCGTGGAAGAAATCTGGACTACCGGCAGCAACGACCTCTATGTGACGGGGTGGGCCTGGCACAACCGTTCGATGTACAGCGCGAGCAAGATCCGCGAATTCAATGAAGGCGCGTGGGGCGGCGGGTACGGCCGCAGCATTTACGACGAAGACGGAGACTGGCAGGGCCTGTATGCCATGTCGTTCCTGGATTCGCACGCGCGGGTCCAGGCGATGGCCGGATACGGCTTTCTGAAAATGGCCCGTGTGTCGTCACACTGGCGGCTGGGCGCCGGCTATACGCTGTTTCTGATGTCGCGCAAAGACATCATGAACTATGTCCCTTTTCCGGGCATTTTGCCCCTGGTGTCGGTGCAATACCGCAAAGCAAGCGTCAATGCCACGTATATCCCCGGCAAGAAAGGGACGGGCAATGTGCTGTTCGTATTCGGCAAGTGGTCATTTTGACCGGCCCGTCCCGGGGATTGGGCCGGCATCCGTGAATTCGGCGCTCCTTTACCAGGAGAGAGTGGATGGCGCGTATGAATGGCGTGTCTGGCCATGCGGGACGGGTCGCGATCTTGTTGCTGGCCATGGCGGCCTCCGGCTGCGACTGGCGCGCGGACCCGCCGGCCGCCGCCATTCCTCCGGTGGCGGTGTCGGTTGTTACCGTCACGCACGCGCCGCTCGACTTCGAGTTCGATGTACCCGGCCGAATCGAACCGCAGCGCACGGCCGAGATCCGGGCGCGGGTCGATGGCATTGTCGAGAAGCTGCTTTATACCGAAGGCAGCGACGTGGCCGCGGGCACGCCGCTGTTCCGGATCGATGACAGCGACTACAAGGCCCAACTGGCGCAGGCCCAGGCCATGCTGCAGCGCGCGCAGGCGGTACAGAAAAACGCCGCCTCGGTGGCGCAGCGATTCCGCCCGCTGGTAAGCCGGCAGGCCGTCAGCGCGCAGGAATACGACGCGGCGCTGGCGGCGCTGGGCCAGGCCCAGGCCAACGTGGCAGACGCGCGGGCCGCGGTGACGCTGGCCCGGCTGAGGCTCGAGCGCTGTACGGTGCGCGCACCGATAGACGGGCGCGTCGGGCGGGCGCTGGTGACCGAAGGGGCGCTGGTCAGCGCCGCGTCGGCCACCTTGCTGGCGCAGATCAATCAGCTGTCACCGATCACCGCCACGTTCACCAAATCGAATGCCGCCATGCTGGACCTGGCCGAGTACGTGAGTTCCGGCGCGCTGACCCTACCGGCGGATAACCAGTTTCCCGTGCGCATCACGCTGCCCAATGGCCGGGAATACCCCGAAGTGGGCCGGCTCGACTTTGCCGACCTGGCGGTGGACCGGACCTCGGGCGCTCAGACGGTGCGGGCCCTGTTCGACAACGCCGACCGGACGCTGTTGCCGGGGCAGTTTGTGCGGGGCCGCATCCATGTGGGACTGCGGCAGGACGGCATGCTGGTGCCGGCGCGGGCGGTCCAGCTGAACCACGGCATCGCCAGCGTGCTGGTGGTGGGGCCGGACGATACGGTGCAGCCCCGGCAGATCGAGATCGGCGAACAGCGGGGAGGCCAGTGGGTGGTGCGGCGGGGACTGGACGGCGGCGAGCGCGTGGTGGTCGACGGCTGGCACAAGGTCAGGCCGGGGCAGCAGGTCGGCCCGGCCGAGGACAGCGCGGGCCGATAGCGGATGCCAGCCATGAACTCATTCTTCGTGTTGCGGCCGGTGTTCGCCTGGGTTGTCGCGCTGTTCATTCTACTGTTTGGCGCCATTGCCTTGCTGCTGCTGCCTGTGGAGCAGTATCCCAACATCGCGCCGCCGTCGATCTCGATCTCTACCAATTATCGCGGCGCGGACGCCGCCACCATCGACCGCAACGTCACCTCGATCATCGAAGAAGAGATGAACGGGCTCGACGACTTCCTGTACATGTCGTCGGTCAGCCGCGCCAACGGCTCGGCGCAGATCACCGTCACCTTCACGCCGGGCACCGATCTCGATGTGGCGCGCGGCCAGGTCCAGGACCGCCTCAGCCGGGTCGAATCGCGCTTGCCGCAGGAAGTGCGGCAATTGGGCATCGCGGTGACCAAGGCCTCGTCCGGATTTCTGATGCTGATCGCGCTGCAGTCCGACCGCCCGGATGTCACGACGGTAGAGATGGGCAATTTCGCCTCCAACAACATTCTGAACGAGTTGCGGCGCATTCCCGGCGTGGGCGACGTGCAGTTGTTCGGCTCGCCCTATGCCATGCGCATCTGGATGGATGAGAGCAAGCTGGCCGGCTACCAGATGTCGGCCGGCGACGCGCTGCGGGCCGTGCAAGAGCAGAATACCCAGGTCGCCAGCGGCGCGCTGGGCGACCAGCCGCTGCCGGAAGGCGCTCAGTTCCATGCGCAGATCGTTACGCAAAGCCGTTTTTCCACGCCTGAACAGTTTCGCCAGATCATTCTGCGGGTCAATACCGACGGCTCGGTGGTGCGGCTGGGCGACGTGGCGCGCGTGGAGCTGGGCAACGACAACTACGGCTTCCGGCTGCGCGTCAATGGCCGGCCGGCCGCCGGCATCGCCGTCCAGCTGTCCAGTGACGCCAACGCCCTGAATGTGGCGCAGCGGATACGCGCGCGCATGGGCGAACTCGAAGCGATTTTTCCGGCCGGGGTGCAGTGGTCGGTGCCGTTCGACATTACGCCGTTCATCGAGACCTCGATCCGGTCGGTCGTGGTAACCATGGCCGAGGCGCTGCTGCTGGTAACAGCCATGGTGTTTGTTTTCCTGCAAAGCTGGCGCAGCACGCTGATTCCCACACTGGTGGTGCCGATGGCCCTGGTCGGCACCTGCGCCGGCCTGTACCTGTTCGGCGCATCCCTGAACCTGCTGTCGCTGTTCGGCATGGTGGTGGCCATCGGCATATTGAACGACGATGCCATCGTCATATCCGAAAACGTCTCGCGCATCATGGCAGAGGAAAAGCTGGACGCGCGCGAGGCTACCCGCAAGGCGATCGGGCAGGTCTGGGGGCCCATCATCGCCAGCACACTGGTGCTGGTGGCTGTATTTGTGCCCATGGCGATGTTCCCGGGCTCCAGCGGCGCGATCTACCGGCAGTTTTCCATCACCCTGACGGTATCCATTGTGATATCGACCATACTCGCCCTGTCGCTGGGGGCGGCCCTGTGCGCCACGCTGCTGAAGCCGCCCGCGCCCGGCGGCGCCCCGGCCGCCACACCGGCGCCACGGGGGCTGGATTGGCTGCGGCGCGGCCGGCAATGGGGGTTCGACAAATTCAACGCCGGTTTCGATGCCCTGACGCGGGGCTATGTGCGCGGCGTGCAGCGTATGCTGGCGCATCCCGTGCGGTGGATGCTGGCGTTCTTGCTGGTGTGTGGAATCGCCATCCTGCTGTTCGCGCGGCTGCCGGGGGGCTACCTGCCTTCGGAAGACCAGGGGTATTTCTTCGTGGCCTATACCGGGCCGCCCGGCGGCACGGCCGACGGCACCGAGCGGGCGGTGGGCCAGGCCGAGCAGATGCTGCGCCAGCAGGGCGCGGTGCGCAATATCGCCTCGGTGGTGGGCTTCAGTTTCTTCGGGCAGGGGCAGACGGCCGCGATGTCGTTTGTCGACATGCAGCCGTGGTCGAAACGGCCCGATACCGGCGATTCAGTCGACAGCATGGTCGCGCGCGGCAACCTGGCCTTCCGGGCGGTGCCCGAGGCGCTCGTCTTCGCGCTCAATCCGCCGCCGATCCCGGCGTTGGGCAATGCGTCGGGCTTTACGATGAAGGTGCAGGACCGCAGCGGCCTGGGCGGCGCGGGCCTGGAGCAGGCCGGCGCCGCCATCCTGGCGGCGGCGGCCCGCAATCCGGTGCTGGCGGGCGTACGCATCGACGGCATGCCGGCCGCGCCGCAGCTGTATGTGGAAATCGACCGCGTGCACGCCCGCGCGCTCGGGCTGCAGATGGCGCAGGTCAACCAGGCGCTGTCGCTGGCCTTCGGCTCTAACTATGTCAACGACTTCGTGCATGAGGGCAGCGTGCTGCGCGTGTTCATGCAGGCCGACGCGGCCCAGCGGGTGCGGCCCGAAGACATCGCCGCGCTGCAATTGCGCAACGACCGGGGCCAGATGGTGCCGTTCTCGGCATTCACGCGCATGCGCTGGATCAGCGGCCCGCAGCAGCTGGAGCGCTACAACGGCTTCCCGGCCATTACCATTTCAGGCCAGGCGGCGCCGGGCCAGGCCAGCGGCGCCGCGCTGCGCGCCATGGAAGGCATCGCGGCCGCCACGCTGGGCAGCGGCATGACTTACGAATGGACCGGCACGGCCTTCGAAGAAACCCAGGCCGGCAACCAGGTGGCGCTGCTGCTGGGATTGTCGCTGGTGGTGGTGTTCCTGCTGCTGTCGGCGCTGTATGAAAGCTGGTCGGTGCCGGTGGTGGTGCTGCTGATATTGCCGTTCGGCCTGCTGGGCGCGGCGGGATTCACGCTGGCGCGGGGCATGTCGGCTGATGTCTATTTCAATATCGGGCTGGTCACCATCATCGGCCTGGCGGCGAAAAACGGCATATTGATCGTCGAATTCGCCATCAAGGAAGAAGCGCAGGGGCGTGGCCGCATCGAGGCCGTGGTCGACGCCGCGCGGCAGCGCCTGCGGCCCATCCTGATGACCAGCCTGACCTTCGTGCTGGGCATGCTGCCGCTGGTGTTCGCCGCGGGCGCGGGCGCGGCCAGCCGGCGCGCGGTAGGCACCAGCGTCATGGGTAGCATGCTCAGCGCCACGATTTTCGGCGTATTCTTCACGCCGCTGTTCTACGTGGTGGTGCGCCAATGGACCGGGCGGCGCGCCACGCCGGGCCAGCCCCGGGCGGCCAATAAGCCGCCGGGCGTGCCGTCCGGCGAAAAGGGGGCGTGACCATGCGGCGCGCTTGGCTGGCCATGCTGTTGTGCACCGGGTTGTCCGCCTGCGACCTGGCGCCCACCTACCAGGCTCCGGATGCGGCCATACCGGACCGCTATGCCGATCCCGACCCGGCGGCCGCGCCGGGCGCCGCCGCACAGACACTGTCGTGGCAGCATTTCTTCGGCGACGAACAGCTGAAGTTCCTGCTGGCCCGGGGCCTGGCGTTCAACCAGGACCTGGCAGCCGCGGTGGCGCGCATCGAGCAGGCCCGGGCGTTCTACCGTATCGAGCAGGCGAACCGGCTGCCGGCCGTCGACGCCGGGGCGGGGGCCGGGCGCAGCCAGGCGCCGCTGTCCAGTCTGGACCCGGTGTTCTCCGACAGCCGCCGTACCATCCAGTTCAACCAGTACAACGTGCAGGTCGGCATCAGCGCGTTCGAGCTCGATTTCTGGGGCCGAGTGCGCAATCTTAGTGAAGCCGCGCGGCACCAGTACCTGGCTACCGTGGAAGGCAAGCGGGCGTTCCGCCTGTCGCTGATCGCCAATATCGCCGCCACTTATTACGCCGCGCGCGCAGGCGAAGAGGGCGTCGAGCTGGCCCGCCGCACTATCCAGACGCGCAGCTACGCGCTGCGGGTGGCCAAAGACCGCCTGGATGCGGGCGTGACCTCGCTGGTGGACTACGAGCAGGCGGCCATTCTGCTGACCCAGGCGCAGACCCAGCTGGCGGAGCTGCGGCGCACCACCGCCGAGCACTGGAACCAGCTGTGGGTACTGGTGGGCGGCAAGGTCGAGGCGGCCATGCCCATGGCCCGGCCGATCGAAAGCGCCGGACAGTTCGAAAACCTGGACGCCGGGCTGCCGTCGTTCTTGCTGGCGCTGCGGCCCGACATCCGGCGGGCGGAAGACATGCTGCGCAGCGCCAACGCCAATATCGGCGTGGCGAGGGCGGCATTCTTTCCGCGCATCGCGCTGACCGGCACCTACGGTTATGCCTCGCCCGAGTTGTCGGAACTATTGTCTTCGCCCAGCGAGATCTGGACCGTGGGCGCTACGCTGGGGCTGCCCATCTTCGACTGGGGTCGGCGGCGGGCCGGCCTCGACCTGGCCCGCGCCCAGCGCGATGAAATGGTGGCCAACTACCAGAAGACCGTGCAGACCGCTTTCAGCGAGGTGGCCACGGCGCTGGAGCGGCGCGCCCGCTACCGCGAGCAGCTGGCGGCCCAGGCGGTCGCCGTACGCTCGCAGCGCCGCCTGGCCGAGACGGCCGACCTGCGCTACCAGAACGGCATTTCCATCTACCTGGAAGTGATGGATGCGCGCCGCGGCCTGTTCGACGCTGAGCAGCGCATGCTGCTGCTGCGCGCCGCGCAATTGCAGAACGGGGTATCACTATATGCTGCGCTGGGAGGGGGAGATGAATAGGGTGTTGAAGAAGACCCTGAAAATTCTCGGGTTGACGCTGGCCGCCGCGGCAATCGCGTTGCTGGCCATCCGCATCTACAACATCCAGCAGAGCCCGCCGCTGGGGCCGTGGCACACCTATGTGCCCGACGAATGGCACGCCGACACACTGGACCGCAGCAACTGGCGGCAATACCTGGCGAAAGAAGAAAGGCTGTTCGCCCTGGTGCGCCAGAACGTCAATGCCAAGCTCAGCCAGGACGAAAAGGTCGAAAGCAACCGCTACTTCGAGGGCGCCCGGGTCAACCCCGGGCATTTCGCGCACGACTGGAACCGCTCTTACGTGCTGACGCCGGCGGGCGATCCGCTGGGCGCGGTGGTGCTGCTGCACGGCCTGACCGATTCGCCCTACAGCCTGAGGCACATTGCCGCGCATTATCAGTCGGTGGGATACGTAGTGGTGGCGATCCGGCTGCCAGGCCACGGCACCGTGCCCGCTTCGCTGACGGACACTGCCTGGCAGGACTGGGCGGCCGCCACGCGGCTGGCGGTGCGCGAGGCGCGCCGCAGGGTGCCGGCGCCCAAGCCGCTGCACATGGTGGGGTTCTCGAACGGCGGGGCGCTGGCCCTGATGTACGCCCTGGACGCCCTCGGCAATGCCGAACTGGCGCGGCCCGACCGGCTGGTCCTGATTTCGCCCATGATCGGCATTACGCGCTTCGCGCGCTTTGCCGGGCTGGCCGGGCTGCCCGCCATTCTGCCGGCTTTCGCCAAGGCGGCGTGGCTGAGTATTGTTCCCGAATTCAATCCTTTCAAGTACAACTCGTTTCCCATCAACGCGGCCAGGCAGTCGTACGAACTGACGCAGGCGCTGCAGACCGAGCTGGCCGCGCGCCAGCAGGACGGCAGCCTGGCCAGGCTGGCGCCGGTGATCAGTTTCCATTCGGTACTGGATTTCACGGTCAGCACCCGCGCGCTGATCAACGCGCTGTATGCCAGGCTGCCCCAGAATGGCAGTGAACTGGTGCTGTTCGACCTGAACCGGGCCACCAAGCTGGGGCCGCTATTCCGCCGGGGCGTCGAATGGACCATGGCGGGTACGCTGCCCGGCGAGCGCCGCAATTACCGGCTGACGGTCATCACCAATGCCAGCTCCACGTCCAGCGACATGATCGAGCGCGTGACCGAGGCCGGAACGACCGAGGTGGTCGACCGGCCCATCGGCATGCGTTATCCGCGCGAGATTTACTCGCTGTCGCACGTGGCCCTGCCGTTTCCGCCCAACGACGCGCTGTATGGGCAGCACCCCGACAACATCGAGGAATTCGGCATCAGCCTGGGCGCGATGTCGATGCGCGGAGAGGTGGGCGCCTTCGTGATCGGGATAGATTCGCTGGCCCGCCTGACTTCCAACCCGTTCTACGCCTACATGCTGGGACGGATCGACGGAGTGATACCGAGATGAGACGGCTGCCTGGCGGGCTTCTGGATCCGGGCGGCGGCGCCGAACTGCGGCTGTCGCTGCGCATCGTTGCCGGCATTCTGGTGCTGGGCCTGCTGTACCTGGCGAAGCCAGTGTTCATTCCGCTGGCCTTCGCGCTGTTCACCATCGCGCTGGTGGCGCCGGTGCGGCGCGCGCTCAGCCGGCGCATGCCGGCGCCGCTGGCGTCGATAGTGACCCTGCTGGTCACCGCCGTGGTTGCGGCGGCCTTCCTGTTCCTGGCAGGCTGGGGTTTCGGCCTGATCGCTCAGTGGATCATCGGCAACGCGGCCCGGTTCCAGCGGCTGTTCAGCCTGGAAACGGAAGGCATGCACCCCCACGGCGCCATGGTGCTGCGCCTGTTCCTGGACAACGTCAATGCCTCATGGCTGCTGCGGGCCGTGCAGGAAGTCGCGCTCAGGATCAACAGCATGCTGGGGCTGGCGTTCCTGACCATCATTTTCGTGGCGCTGGGCCTGTTCGAGTTCGACGAGGCGTCCGGGCGGGTGGAACGGCTGCTGGGCGCGCGCAGCGCGCGCCGTTGGATTGCGGTGGCCGAAGAGGTCGCGTCCAAGCTGCGGCGCTACATGATGATCCGCACCGTGGCCAGCGTGCTGACCGGCCTGAGCGTGTGGCTGTTCACCATCTACGCCGGCCTGGAGCTGGCCTCGGCCTGGGGCGGGCTCGCGTTCCTGCTGAATTACATCCCTTTTCTGGGCCCGCTGGTCGCCACGGTTTTCCCCGCGCTGTTCGCCTACGTGCAGTACGAGTCGCTGCAGGCCAGCCTGGCGGTGTTTTTCGTCCTGAATTTCATCCAAGTGATCTACGGGTGCTATCTCGAACCCAGGCTGGCGGGCAGTGCATTTTCGCTGTCCCCATTAATGGTGATGGTGGCGGTTTTTTTCTGGGGGCTGGTGTGGGGAATTCCCGGCACCTTTATCGGCGTGCCTTTGCTGATTGCCGCGACGGCCGCGTTCGGCGCGCGCCCTCGCGCCGCGGCAGGGCAGGAAAGGCCGGCGGCCGGCCGGGGCAGGCAGTAGAAAAGGGAAAAGGCGGGCGCGCATGGGGCGCCCATATCTGTGTTGATTTCTTCAGCCGAGGTGGACGATGGAACGCAGTACAGAAAAGAAGTTCGGGCTCATGGCTCTGACAGGGATGGTGGTGGGGTCGATGATCGGGGCCGGGATATTTTCGCTGCCCCGCACCTTCGGCGGCGCGACGGGCGTTTTCGGCGCCATTATCGCGTGGGCCATCGCGGGCGCCGGGATGTACACCCTGGCTCGGGTGTTCCAGAGCCTGGCTGAACGCAAACCCGATCTGGACGCGGGCGTCTTTGCCTACGCGAAGGCGGGATTCGGCGATTATCTGGGCTTTCTGTCCGCGTTCGGATACTGGATAGGAAGCTGCATCGGCAACGTGTCTTACTGGGTGCTGATCAAATCGACCCTGGGCGCGTTCTTCCCGGTGTTCGGCGACGGCAATACCGTCATCGCCATCGTGGCCGCATCGGCCGGGATCTGGCTGTTCCACTTCGTGATCCTGCGCGGCGTGCAGCAGGCGGCGTTCATCAATGCCGTGGTCACTGTGGCCAAGGTGATCCCCATCCTGCTGTTCATCGTCATCCTGATATTCGCCTTCAAGCTCGACCTGTTCCGCTCGAATCTGTGGGGCGCGCAGGGCAGCGGCGGCGTCAGTCTGTTCGAGCAGGTGCGGCTGACCATGCTGGTCACCGTGTTCGTCTTCCTGGGGATCGAGGGGGCCAGCGTGTACTCGCGCTACGCCTCGCAGCGCTCGCACGTCGGGGTGGCGACCCTGATCGGCTTTGTCTGCGCCCTGTTCCTGATGGTGCTGGTATCGCTGCTGCCCTACGCAGTGATGGCGCAGGGCGACATCGCGGCCCTGCGCCAGCCGTCCATGGCCGGCGTACTGTCGTCGGTGGTGGGGCCGTGGGGGGCGATATTCGTCAGCGTGGGGCTGTTGATATCGGTGCTGGGCGCTTACCTGGCCTGGTCGCTGATCTGCGCGGAAGTGCTGTTCGCCGCGGCGAAGAACGAAGACATGCCGAAGGTGTTCGCCCGCGAAAACAAGAACGGCGTGCCGGCCGCCGCGCTGTGGCTGACCAACATCATCGTGCAGTTGTTCGTGATCAGCACGTACTGGTCGAACGACGCTTTTGCCCTGATGCTGAGCCTGACCAGCGCCATGTCGCTGATCCCGTATTTCCTGGTGGCGGCGTTTGGCTTCATGTTGGCCCGGCGGGGCGAAACCTATGAAGACGGCGCGGGCCGCAGCCGCGACCTGGTATTGGCCGGCATCGCGGCCATCTATACCGCCTTCATGATTTACGCGGGCGGGCTGAAATTTGTTCTGCTGGCGGCGCTGTTGTATGCGCCCGGATCGGCCCTGTACTACTGGGCCCGCCGCGAACAGGGGCGGCGCCTGTTTACCGGATTCGAGCTGGCAGTGTTCATTGTGGCATGGGTGGGCTGCATCGCAGCCATCATTGGATTGGTCCGCGGCTGGATCGCGATTTAACTTGCAGGAGTTGATCATGTCTGAAACCGTAGAATTCGGCGTCCATTCTGAAGTCGGGCAACTGCGCACCGTGATGGTGTGCGCACCCGGGCACGCGCACGAGCGCCTGACGCCGTCCAATTGCGACGCGCTGCTCTTTGACGACGTCATGTGGGTAGACAACGCCAAGCGCGATCATTTCGACTTCATGACCAAGATGCGGGACCGTGGCGTCGAAGTGCTGGAAATGCACAACCTGCTGGCCGAAACGGTGGCCATTCCGGAAGCCAGGAAGTGGATCCTGGACAACCAGGTGGTGGCCGACCAGGTCGGCCTGGGCCTGCTGAATGAAATCCGCGGCTATCTCGACGAGCTGCCGACGCGCAAATTGGCGGAAACCCTGATAGGCGGCTTGTCCACCGAAGAGTTTCCCGAGTCGATCGGCGGCGAGCAGCTGCAGCTGATCAAAGAGGCGGCCGGCGTCACCGAGTACCTGCTGCCGCCGCTGCCCAACACCCTGTACACGCGCGACACTACCTGCTGGATCTATGGCGGCGCCACGCTCAACGCGCTGTACTGGCCGGCCCGCCATGAAGAAACCATCCTGACCACCTCCATCTACAAGTTCCATCCGACCTTCGCCGGCAAAGTGAACGTATGGTGGGGCGACCCCACGGTCGACCACGGGCTGGCCACGCTGGAAGGCGGCGACGTCATGCCTATCGGCAACCGTACCGTACTGATCGGCATGAGCGAACGCACCTCGCGCCAGGCCATCAGCCAGCTTGCGGCGGCCTTGTTCGAGCGCGGCGCGGCCGACCGGGTCATCGTGGCCGCGATGCCCAAGCTGCGCGCGGCCATGCACCTGGATACCGTGCTGACCTTCGCCGACCGCGACTGCCTGCTGGTGTACCCGGATATCGTCGACCATATCCAGGCTTTCTCGTACCGTCCCGGCAACAAGCCCGGCGAACTGGAGCTGCACAAAGACCAGGGTTCGCTGACCGAGGTCATCGGCCAGGCGCTGGGCGTGCCGAAGATGCGCGTCGTGCAGACCGGAGGCACCGCCTATATGCGCGAACGCACGCAATGGGACAGCGGGGCCAACCTGGTCTGCGTGTCGCCGGGCGTGGTGCTGGCCTATGACCGCAACGTCTACGCCAACACGCTGCTGCGCAAGGCGGGCATCGAGGTCATTACCATTGTCGGGGCCGAGCTGGGAAGAGGGCGGGGCGGCGGACATTGCATGACCTGCCCGATTGCGCGCGATGCCTGCGAATAGCATGGAAACGGCAAAGCTGTCCCGCATGGCCCTGGCGGCCATGGTGGTGGGGTCGATGGTGGGCGCGGGAATATTCTCGCTGCCCGGGGTGTTCTCGCGCTACACCGGCCCGCAGGGCGGGCTGGTGGCCTGGGTGATCGCCGGCACCGGCATGCTGACGCTGGCGATGGTGTTCCAGTTCCTGGCGCGCCGGCGCCCCGATCTCGATTCCGGCATCTTTGCCTACGCCAAGGCCGGCTTCGGGCCGTACATCGGGTTCCTGGCCGCGCTGGGCTACTGGACGGCGGCCTGCCTGGGCAACGTCAGCTACTTCGTGGTGTTCAAGGCCACCCTGGGCGCGGTGTTTCCTTTTTTCGGCGACGGCGACACCGTGCCCGCCGTGCTCGTGTCGTCGATACTGCTGTGGACCACGCATTTCGCCATTCTGCGCGGCATCCGGCAGGCGGCCGGGATGAACATGGTGGTGACCGTCGCCAAGATCGTGCCCATCATCATTTTCATTGTCTGCGTGGCCTTCGCCCTGGACATGGACGTGCTCAGGGAAAACCTGCGCGAAGGCGCCGGCGCAGCAAACGGCAGTCTGCTCGCGCAGGTCCGCGGCACGATGCTGGTGACGGTATTCGTGTTCCTGGGGGTCGAAGGCGCCAGCGTCTATTCGCGCTACGCCAGGCGCCGCGATGACGTGGCGGTGGCCACGGTGGCCGGATTCCTGCTGGTGCTGCTGCTGCTGGTTTCGGTCACCCTGCTGTCGTACGGGATATTGCCGCGCGCGGAACTGGCCAGCCTGCGCAATCCGTCGATGGCGGGCGTGCTGCGGGCCGCGGTAGGCTCCTGGGGAGCCGTGCTGGTCAGCGTGGGCCTGATGGTGTCGGTGGCCGGCGCCTATCTGTCATGGATACTGCTGGCGGCCGAGGTGCTGCATGCGGCCGCCCGCGCCGGCACCATGCCGGCGTTCCTGAGCCGCCAGAACCGGCATGGCGTGCCCGACCGCGCGCTGTGGCTCAGCAACGGCATCGTCCAGCTTTTCCTGCTCGGCACGCTGTTCACCCAGGATACCTTCCTGCTGGTGAAGAACATGGCCAGTTCCATGAGCCTGATGCCGTACTGCTTCGTGGCGGGATTCGGCCTGTTGCTGGCGTGGCGCGGCGAAACCTACGGCGGCTGGAGTTCGCGCCGCAAGTTCGAACTGGGCATCGCCGCGGTGGCCACGATTTACGCAATCGGCATGATCCTGATGGCCGGTTTCGATTATTTCGTGCTGTCGTCGCTGATTTACGCGCCCGGTACCGTCTTGTTCATTATTGCGCGGCGCGAGCAGCGAGGCACGCTGTTCGCGCCTGTTGAATGGTTCATCCTCGGCATCGTCGTCCTGGGCGGCGCGGCCGGGTTATGGGGGCTTGCCACCGGCGGCATGCGGCTCTAGCCATTGCACACCGGGTGAGGCACACATCGTGATAACTGCCGACCTTGCCATTGTCCTGGCCATCCTGGGCGGGGCCATCACGCTGTTCCTGGCGGGGCGTCCGCGCGCCGACGCCGTGGCTCTGCTCGTGCTGCTGCTCTTGCCGCTGAGCGGCAGCGTCACGCTGCGCGAGGCGCTGGAAGGATTTTCCAATCCCAATGTCATCCTGATCGCCTGCCTGTTCGTCATCGGCGAAGGCCTGGTCCGCACCGGCATCGCGCAACGGGTCGGCGACTGGCTCATCCGCCACGGCGGCGCAAGCGAAAGCCGGCTGATCGTCATGCTGATGGCGGCGGTAGCATTGATGGGGTCCATCATGAGCTCTACCGCCGTGGTGGCCATATTCATTCCCATCGTGCTGCGCATCGCGCGGCAATCGGCCATGGCCAGTCGCAAGATGCTGATGCCCATGGGCATGGCCGCGGCGATCAGCGGTATGCTGACCCTGGTGGCCACCACGCCGAACCTCATCATCAACAGCATGCTGGTCTATGGCGGGTACCAGGGTTTTTATTTTTTCGATTTCACGCCCATCGGGCTGGCGATCATCGTGGCGGGCATTGTCTACATGCTGGCAGCGCGCCATTTCCTGCGCACAGAGTCCGGCGCGGGCGTTGGCGGCGGGCCCGGCATAGACGGCGGGGCGGCCCGGCATGCGCCGCAGGCCCGCGACGTAGGCATGGTAGAGGTAATCATCCCGCCCGAATCGAGCCTGGTGGGGAACCCGATGCGCAATTCGGCCGCCCTGCGGCTGCACGACCTGTCGGTGGTGCGCGCCTGGCGCGGCCGCAAGGCGCTGGAACAGTTGCGGGGCGCGCGGATCCAGGCGGGGGATACGCTGCTGGTGGTAGGCCCCTGGAAGGGCATATTGTCTCTGCAGGCCGAAGAGCACGACCTGGTCAGCCTGGCCTTGCCGGCCGGGGCCGAAGCCGACGCCCTGGCGCCGGTGCCCGGGAAGGCTCCGCATGCCCTGTTCTCGCTGGCCGTGGTGGTGCTGCTGTTGCTGACCGATTGGGTGCCGAACGTCATGGCGGGCCTGATCGGCTGCCTGTTGATGGGGCTGTCCGGCTGCATTACGTTGGATGTGGCCTACCGGGCCATCAACTGGCGCAGCCTGATCCTGATCGTCGGCATGCTGCCGTTCGCCGTAGCGCTGGAGCGCAGCGGCGGGGTCGACCTGGCGGCGGATCTTCTGCTGTACCTGGCCGGCTCGTGGGGCACTTACGGGCAGCTGGGCGTGCTGTTCCTGGCCACCGTGATCCTGGGCATCGCCATTTCGGGCACTGCCACCGCGGTGCTGATGGGGCCCATCGCGATCGGCATTGCCGAAGACCTGCACGTCTCGCCCCATGCCTTTGCCATGACGGTAGCCATCGCGGCCTCGGCGGCGTTCATGTCGCCCGTTTCAACGCCGGCCAATGCCCTGGTCAGCGTAGCCGCCGGCTACCGGTTCAGCGATTACCTGAAACTGGGCACGCCGCTGATGGTGATCGCCCTGGTAATCAGTGTGGTGCTGATCCCGTTGCTGTTTCCCTTATAGCCAAGACTGTGTTTTCGAGGAGCATTGCCCATGAAAAACGTCCCCATTCTATTGACGGCGGCCTTGCTGGCAGGCTGCGCGTCGACAGCCGGTTCGCCTGACGAGCTGGCGCGCTACGGAACCCCTCCAAGCGAGCAGGACCTGTACCAGCTGATGTCGCAGTATCGCGACACGCTGCCGGCCACCCGGTATGTTTCCTACCGCGACAAGGGTTACCAGGATTCGGTGAAGAAAACCCGCTACACCAACGAACAGGGGCAGCCGCAGTATGGCTGGGAATACGACTTCGAGGTCGCCGCCTACGATGCGGTGAACCAGGACCCCGTTGCCTGGAGCCCGCGGCGGGCCATTTTCTTCAATGGCCGCCCCATACGCGTCGAAGACTGGTCGGGCAATCCGGTGCAGCTGGGCAGCCCGGCCGCGCCGGCGCCGGCCGCGGTGCCGACCTCCACGCCTTCCACCACCCGGCCCAGCCGCTAGCCGCGCGCCGGCCAGAGTGCGGTTTTCCCATTTTCCGGAGCGAACCTCATGTACAAGCACAGCAATGTCAGAACAGCGAACAGCCCTCGAGCACTGGCTGTCGCCATGGCGCTGGCCGCGGCCGCCGGCCTGGCCGGGTGCGTGAATCACCAGGCATCTTCACGGATCTATACCTTCGAGCAGACACAGCGGGCCCAGACAGTGGTGCTGGCGCAGGTCACCGGCGTGCGTCCGGTGTTGATACAGGCCAATAGCACCAGCGGGCTGGGCGCGGCGGCCGGCGGCGTGTTGGGCGCGGTGGCCGGCAATGCCGTGGGCGGCGGCTCGGGCCGGCGCCTGACCACGACCGGCGGCGCGATCGGCGGCGCCATGGCGGGCAACGCGGCGGAAAATGCCCGCAACCGCAGGCAGGGGGTGGAAATCACCCTGCGGCTCGACAGCGGGGAAACCCGCGTCATCGTGCAGGAAGCCGATGTGCCGGTGTTCGTGGGCCAGCGCGTGCAAGTCATCACGCAGGGCGGACGCACCCGGGTCGCGCCGGTATAGCCAGGAGAATCTCGTGCACTCAAAGTCTGTATTCACATCCATTTTTTTAAGTGTGTTGCTGGCCGCGGCCGGCAGCGCGGCCGCGCTTGCGCACAGCCTGCCCGGCCCCGCGGACGGCGCGGGAGCCGATCAGGCCCCGACCCCCGCACCGATCCTGTTGCAGAACGTACGGATTTTCGACGGCACTTCCGACCGCCTGTCCGGCCCCAGCAGCGTGCTGGTGCGCGGCGGAATCATCAAGAAAGTATCCGCGCAGTCCATATCGGCCGAGGGCGCGCGCGTGATAGACGGCGGCGGACGCACCCTGATGCCCGGCCTGATCGACATGCATTGGCACAGCATGTTCGTTGGCGTGCCCGTGGCGGTGGCCATGACGGCCGATGCTGGCTACCTGAACATCGTGGCCGGGGTCGAGGCCGGGCGGACGCTGATGCGAGGCTTCACCACCGTGCGCGACGTGGGCGGAGCGGTGTTCGGGCTGAAGCGCGCCATCGACAGCGGCGCGATTCCGGGGCCGCGCATCTATCCGTCGGGCGCCATGGTCAGCGTCACCGGAGGGCACGGCGATTTCCGCAGCCCGGCCGATCTGCCGCGCACGCTGGGCCAGCCCGCTTCGCGGCATGACATCGCCGGCGACAGCGCCATCGCCGACAGCCCGGACGAGGTGCGGCTGCGCGTGCGCGAACAGCTGATGCACGGCGCCAGCCAGATCAAGCTGACCGCGGGCGGCGGGGTATCGTCGCCGCACAGCCCGCTGGATGTGGTGACTTTCAGCGAAGCCGAATTGCGCGCGGCCGTGCAGGCCGCCAACGACTGGGGCACCTACGTCACCGTGCATGCCTATACGCCCGAGGCGATCCAGCGGTCCGTCAAGGCCGGCGTGCAATGCATTGAACACGCCAGCCTGATGGATGACACCACGGCCCGGATGATGGCCGAATCCGGAACCTGGCTCAGCACCCAGCCGCTTCCGGAAGAGCTGGCCAACGCCTTTCCGCGCGATTCCGACGAATGGCAGAAGGCCCAGCAGGTGTTCGCCGGTACCGACCGGACCTACCGGCTTGCCATCAAATACCAGCTGAAGACGGCGTTCGGCACCGACATTCTGTTTTCCAGCCAGCTGGCGCGCCAGCAGGGCCGCCTGCTGGCCAGCCTGACGCGCTGGTATACGCCCGCCGAAGCGCTGATCATGGCCACCGGGACCAACGGCCAGCTGCTGCGCCTGTCCGGCCAGCGCAACCCTTACCCCGGCGACACGGGCGTGGTGCGGGAAGGCGCGCTGGCCGATCTGTTGCTGGTGGACGGAAATCCGCTGGAAGACATTGCGCTGATCGGCGATCCGGACAAGAATTTCATGCTGATCATGAAGGGCGGCGCTATCGTCAAGAACACGCTGCAGGCCCAATGACCACGCCGGCGGCACGGGCCCGGCCCGCGCCGCTTTTCCGTTCCGGAGACTCCATGCTGACTCGCCGCCGTTTTCTTGCCGGGCTGCCCGCGCTGGGCCTGGCCCCCCGCATGGCTCGCGGCGCCCCGGCCGCCGATGGTGCCGCGCCCACCTTGCAGGCACGGCGCATTTCCGCATCGGGCCAGTCCGTGCCCGTCATCGGCATGGGCACGGCCGACAGTTTCAACGTGGGCGCCTCCTACGCCGAGCGCGCGCCGCTGCGCGAGGTCATGCGGCGCTTCTTTGCTGGCGGCGCCACGCTGATCGACACCGCGCCCAGCTACGGGCAGTCTGAAACCGTAGTGGGCGACCTGCTGGCCGAACTGGGCTTGCGTCCGCGCGCCTTCCTGTGCACCAAGATCGGCGCGTCGGGCCGCGACGCCGGCCTGGCGCAGTTCCAGCAGTCGCTGCGGCGCCTGAAAACCGACAGGATCGAACTGCTGCAGGTCCACAACCTGATCGACTGGCGCACCCAGATCGCCCTGATCAACGAACTGAAGGCGCAGGGCAGGGTGCGCTACTCGGGCCTGACCCACTACACCGAAGGCGGCCAGGACGAACTTGCCGACGCGGTGCGGGCGGCCAGGCCCGACTTCCTGCAAATCAACTATTCGGTCATTTCTACCGCCGCCGAAAAACGGTTGTTCCCGATGGCGCAAGAGCTGGGCGTGGCGGTGCTGGTCAACCGCGCTTTCGACGACGGCCGGCTGTTCCGCCGGGTGGCCGGCAAGCCGCTGCCGGGCTGGGCCGCCGAGGCAGGCATCACGTCCTGGGCGCAGGCCTTCCTGCGCTTCGCGCTCAGCCATCCGGCGGTCACGGCCGTCATCCCGGCCACCAGCCGGCCCGACCGCCAGAGCGACAACCTGCTGGCCGGCACGGGGCCGGCGCTGACGGCGCAGCAGCGCCAGTCACTGCAGGCGCTGGCAGGCTGAGCGCCGCAAGATGCCCAGCGCCAGCCGCCAGCCGGGTTTCCTGTCGCGCCTGCTCAACCTGCGCCCGGGCGAAACGCCCGCGGTGGCGGCCGGCTTAGCCATGTTTTTCCTGCTGTTCACGGCTTATTTCATGCTGCGGCCGGTGCGCGAGACCATGGGCGTGGCCGGCGGCGTGGACAACCTGCAGTGGCTGTTCACCGGCACCTTCATCGCCACGCTGGCGGCCTTGCCGCTGTTCGGCTGGGTAGCCTCGGCGGCGCCGCGCCGGCATATCGTGTCATGGGTATACGGATTTTTCGCGCTGAACCTGCTGGGCTTCGCGGCGGTGCTGTGGGCCCGGCCCGACAGCGTCTGGGCGGGCCGGGCCTTCTACATCTGGCTGTCGGTGTTCAACCTGATGGCGATTTCGCTGGCCTGGAGCATGCTGGCCGACTTGTTCGCCGGCGAGCAGGCGCGCCGGCTGTTTGCCCTGATCGCAGGCGGCGCCAGCCTGGGCGGGCTGGCGGGGCCGGTGCTGGGTGCGCTGCTGGTCGTGCCGCTGGGCCATGGCGGCCTGCTGCTGCTGGCCGCCATGTTGCTGGCCGCCAGCGCCGCGGCGGCGGCGTGGCTGTACCGCTGGCGCGACCGTCATCCGTTCGCCGACGCTGATGCCGACTCCGTATCCGCCGACGCGGCGCAGCGCCAGCGGCCGCTGGGCGGCAACCCATTGGCCGGCGTGGTCGAACTGCTCCGCTCGCCTTACCTGCTGGGCATTGCGCTGTTCGTCACGCTGCTGGCCAGCGTCAGCACATTCTTGTACTTCGAGCAGGCGCGCATCGTGGCCGAGCATTTCCCCGACCGCGCGCGCCAGACCCAGGTGTTCGGCCTGATCGATGCCGTGGTGCAGGCCCTGGCCATTCTTACCCAGGTATTCCTGACGGGCCGCATCGCGCAGCGCCTGGGCGTCGGCGTGCTGCTGACGGCCGTGCCGCTGCTGCTGGTGGCGGGGTTTCTGTGGCTGGCGCTGGCGCCGGGGTTCGCCGTGTTCGCGGTAGTCATGGTGGTGCGCCGCGCCGGCGAATACGCGCTGGTGCGGCCCGGCCGCGAAATGCTCTATACCGTGCTGCCGGCCGAACAGAAATACAAGGCCAAGAACTTCAACGACACAGTGGTGTATCGCGGCGGCGACGCGGTAAGCGGCTGGGTCAAGCGCGGCGTGGACCTGATCGCCGATCAGCCCGCGCTGGCGCTGTGCATCGGCGCCGGCATCGCCCTGGCGTGGGCCGCCACCGGCGCGTGGCTGGCGCGCTGGCAGCGCCGGATCGAAGCAGGGCGGGCCGGTGCCGGCCCGCTGTTGTAGCCGCGCGGCTTATTCCGGATGGATGCGGGTGATCTTGGTGCCTTCCAGGCCGATTCCGGCCATCAGGCCTTCCTGGCCGAACGGAATGGCATAGACGTCTTGCGTAAGCGTGGTGGAGTTCATGCTGGCGGCAGCGCCTTTGTTCACCACCACCACGTTGGGCGCGGCGCCCAACGCCCAGCCGTCGCTGCGATCCAAGTATTGCAACGCCTGTTCATTCATGAAGAAGAGGGCGTAGCCGAAAGTCTGGATGCCGGCCTGCAGTCCGAACGACGCGCCGGAAAGATCGTAATAGGCTTCGGCGCGGCCCTTCCTGATCAGCGCGCCGTCGCCGTTTTCGCCGCCCACCAGCATGCCGGCCTTGACGATCTTGGGAAAGACCAGCACCGCCACCGCTTTTTCGGCCAGCGTGCGGGCCTTGGGTTCTTTTTCTTGCAGCTGCTTCAGCGCCTGGGTGGAATCGCGCGCGATCTCGGCGGCGGACGCCGCCGACGCGGCGGGAGACCAGACAGCTGACGCGCCGGCCAGCAGCGCGGCGGCAAACAGCGCGGGCCGCGCGATTGAAGCTAACCGTGTGTCTTTCATTGCAGAGGCTCCGGAATTTCGCGGGACTGGCGCGACAAAAGGTCGTGCTGAGTATCGGCACTGCCCTGTGGATTGTCAACCAACCCGTTGTTGCCGATGGCAGGCAAGACTTTCCATGCAGAAAAGCAGATAATTGGCAGCACATCCATCACATATTGATATCCTTGCATGGATAGCCGGCAATTGCGGTATTTCGTCAAGACGCTCGAGATCGGCAGCCTTACGCACGCCGCGCAGGCCCTGCATATTGCCCAGTCTGCGCTCAGCCGCCATATGCGCAATCTGGAAGACGAACTGGGTGTGCGCCTGCTCAACCGCAGCAAGCAGGGCGTGGAAGCCACGCCGCACGGGGCGCTGCTGCTCGAGCACGGCCGCAATATCCTGCGGCAGTTCGAGCAGGCCCGGCAAGAAATCATGTCGCTGGGCGCCGAGCCCTTTGGCCAGGTCGTGCTGGGCATTCCTGCCACGGTCAGCCCCATCCTCATCCGCCCGCTGCTGGAAACGGTGGGCCAGGCCATGCCCAAGGTGGCCCTGCGCATCATCGAGGGCATGACCGGGCACTTGCTGGAATGGCTGCATTCTGGCCGGCTGGACGCCGCGGTGCTGTTCGACGTAATGCCCAAGGCCGGCCTCAACACCTCGGTCATCGGGCAAGAGCCGATCTGCCTGGTCGGGGCAGCAGGAAAATTCAAAGCCGGCGCCGAAGTCCCTTTGCGTGAACTGGGCAAGTATCCCTTGATCACGCCCGGCGCCAAGCACGGCATCAGCATGCTGATCCGCCAGGCGGCCGCGCGCGAAAACGTCGAGCTGCAAATCCGCGTCGAGGTCGACGCCTTCACCGAAATGATCAAACTGGTGCGGGAAGGCCTGGGCTACACGATGCTGGCCCGCATGGGCTTTCACCGCGAACTGAAGGCGGGCACGGTTTCCCTGGCCCACATCGTCGATCCGCCCATCCTGCGCACCCTGGTCATTGCCACACCCAGGGCCCGGCCGCTGTCTGCAGCCACGCAGTCCGTCATCGACAGCGCCACGCAGCTGCTGCAGGCGTTCATCGGCACCGAGCCGCCTGACAAGCGCCGGACGCGCAGGCCGCGCAAGCCGCCTGCCTAGAGCGCCGATCACGGCGTGCCGCCCTGTGCGTGCGAGGGCGGCCCGGGCCTGCCGCTGCATGGGGCTTCCTGCGTCCGGCAGACTATTCATCAATCTCAATTTGCGATGAATGCAATGCTTAATATCTGCTTTTCCGCCTGAAAGGCCTTTCCTAGAATCCACTCCAATAAAGGCGCTGACTCCGCGCCACGAAGAGACAACACAATGGCGCTGGCAGAAATTCCGGAAACAAACGCGCGCGGCAGGGTCGGCGACATTTACGCCGATATTCGCGCCACGTTGCAAGTGCCGGTGGTGAGCACCATTTATCGGCAGCTGGCGGTCATGCCCGAAGCCCTGGAATGGGCCTGGCTGTCGGTGCGGCCGCACTTGCTGTCAGGAGCGGTGGCGCGCCAGGCCGAGGTGCTGCGGCGCGACGTGCAGCGCGTACTGGATGTGTGCAGGCCGGCAGCGGCGCCGGCCCATGTGGTGATCCTGCCCGCCCAGAAAAGGGATGCCGCCAACGTGGTGCAGGGCTACGAACTCGCCAGCCGCATGAATCTGGTCTGCTTTACACACTTGCTGCGCCAGCCGGGGGTAGGCCGGTCGGCGGCGAACCAGCCATGGGCCATCAAAGGCCACACGCAGGCGGCGTCCGCCGCCGCGCTGCCCGTTGCCTTACCGCGCATGCCCGAATTGGGCGATCTGGCGCCCGAGGTGCTGGCGCGGGTGCGGCGCCTGAATCGCCTGGGTGAATATGCCGAGCCCAGGACCGTGGCCGGGCTGTATCGCCATCTTGCGGTCTGGCCGCAGTTCCTGGAAGCAGTCGAAGCCTGGCTGACCCCGTGGAACCGGGACGGCGCCTTGCTCAAGCTGCGCGAAACCGCACTGGATTCGGCGGCGAAGCAGGCACGCCTGCATCCGTTGCGCATGCAGGCGCCCGATGCACGCGTCGAATTGCAGTTCCGCGGGCAGTTGCAGCTGTTTTCCGGCGTCGTCATCCCGAAGATGATCCCGGTCGGCCTGCTGTTGAACAACTGGCTGCGTCGCGACCCGGCCAGGAAAATCGCCTGCTGACACGGCGGCGCAGGCATCTTCTTTACTATCTGTCACGCAGGGCCGGCGCCCGCGCCGGCCCTGCGCTGCGCTGTTTCCGGACGGCAGGGCTATGCGGCCGAATTTCCCGTTCATCTATCATTGACGAGCACCGCGCCGATCGCCTCGGCTGCTACGGCAATCCCGTCTTCTCCGTCGATTTCACTTGCGCAAGCCCCGTTTCGTGGAGTAAAGAAACGCGGGCATGGCAGCAAAGGAGGCCCTGAAAGACTGGGGCTTACGCCAAGTTCGTGGTCCACCGCGCACAGAGCGGCGGGCGCCGGCCCGCCATGCGGATCGACAACACAACGAACAAGGGCTCCCAGCATGCGTAGCATGGCAAAAATACTGCCTTTACTGGCAATTGCCGCGACCGCCGCACATCCACAGGCACAGGCAGACACGTATCCGAGCCAACCGATCAACCTGATCGTCAATTTCCCCCCGGGCGGGGCCACCGACCTGACCGCACGGGCGCTGGGCCAGGCGATGACAGAGTCGCTGAAGCAGCCGATCATTATCGAGAACCGCGCCGGCGCCGGCGGCGCCATCGGCATAGGCGCCATATCCAGCGCCCGGCCCGATGGCTACCACGTGGGTTTTGTGTCCGTGGCAGGCCTGACCACACTGCCGCAGATGCGGCGGGTGCCGTACGGCATGGAAACGGTCACGTACTTGTGCCGGGCCTATGATGCGCCGGTTTTCATGCTGGTGACCCAGGACTCGCAATTCAAGAGCGCCCAGGAACTGGTGGCCTATGCAAAGGACCATCCGGGCCGCCTGAATTACGCGACGGTGGGCCCCGGCTCGCTGCCGCACCTGGCCGCCCTGGACTTCGCCGCGGCCGCCAGCATCGATATCAGCCATATTCCGTACCAGGGCGAGGCGCCCGCCATCACGGATCTGCTGGGCGGGCACGTGGACCTTTACTTCGGCACCAACGCCGTGGCCACCGCGCACAACCTGCGCCGCCTGGCCGTGGCCGCCGAGGCGCGCCAGGACGATGCGTCCGATACCCCCACGCTGGCCGAGCTGGGCTATCCGGTGCGCCGCTCGATCGGCGGCGGCCTGATCGCGCCCGCCGGGCTCGACAGCCAGGCCGAGCAGGCGCTGGGCCTGGCCTGCAAGACGGCGGTGCTCAGCCAGGGGTTCAAGCAGACCCTGGGCAACCTGAAACTCGTTCCGGCCTACCTGGACGGCGCTGCGTTCAAGCGCGCGCTGCAGGCCGAAACCGGCGGCAACCGGAAACTGCTGGAGCGGGAAGGGCTGTTAGCGAAGTAAGACGCTTACCCGCGCCGCTGCGCCATCGCGGCGGCACTTTCTATTACTATTCCCGGTACAGAAGGGCTACAGGACTTCCCACTGAAATCGGAGAATCATGATGGCGATATCGAGTCGATGCCTTGCCCGGTTTTTGCTGCCCGCGCTGCTTGGCGCTTCCGGAACGGCCTGGGCGCAGGCCTACAGTGCGTTCTCAACAGATTCCATCTACGGATCGTTGAAGCATGAAGAGTCCGTTTCCTTCAACCAGGCGGCTGCAACGGTGATGGCCAATCCAAAGGATAACGAAGTGCTGCCTTGGACCAGCCCGCTGGGCGGCCGCACGCCGGTCTCGGGCAAGCTGTATGCCGACGGCTCGCGCCAGCGCAACGAACTGCCGTGCCGCCTGCTGCATGCCAGGCTCGAACGCGGCCCCAACCGCGAAGACTGGGAATTCTGGTTCTGCCGCCAGGCCGACGGCCAATGGAAGGCCATTTCCCAAACCCGGCGCTGATTGTCCTGCCGGATACCAATCTGCGGGCGTGGTCCGCATCCTGAAACTTGACGATCCAATCCGTGACGAAACTCTTCTACTATCCCGGCAACGCCAGCATGGCGCCGCACTGCCTGCTCGAAGAAATCGGGCAACCCTTCGAACTCGTTCTTGTCGACCGCACACAAAACGCCCACAAGTCCGCGGACTATCTCAAGCTCAACCCCAACGGGCTCATTCCCGTGTTGGCCGACGGCGACCTGGTGCTGTACGAAAGCGCGGCCATTTGCCTGCACCTGGTCGACACGCATCCGGAAAAAGGATTGGCGCCCGAGATCGGTACGCCGGAACGCGCGCAGCTCTATAAATGGCTGATGTGGTTCACCAACACCGTACAAGCCACCGTGCTGGCCTATTTTTATCCCGAACGATGGGTAGACGCAGACAACGCATCGGGAGCAGGGCAGGTGAAGGCCCATGCCGAGTCGAAGATCGCGGGCCTGCTGGACCAGATGGAAGACCACTTGCGGAAATCCGGCGGCCCCTGGTTCCTGGGCGAGCGCTACACCGTGCTGGATCCGTTTGCCATGATGCTTTGCCGCTGGACCCGGGGTCAGTCCAGGCCCGCGCGCAGTCTGCCCGAACTCGGCCGCTATTTGCCGCGCGTGCTGGCTCGTCCCGCTGTCCAGCGTGCGTTGCGCACGGAAGGCCTGGCAGAACCCTGGGTGTAGTTTTTCGAGCTTTGCTTGCAGAAGGCGTATGCGTGGGTTTATTATTCAATAAGTGTTGAATTATTGAATTATCATGCCCATGACCGAAGACCAAGCTGTTGCCGCGCTCGGCGCGCTGGCCCATGCCCAACGCCTGCGGGTGTTCCGCGCCCTGGTGGCCGCCGGCCCGGACGGGCTGACACCCAGCATTCTGGCCGATCAGCTTGGCGTGGCGCGCAACGCCTTGTCGTTCCATTTGAAAGAGCTGGCCCATGCCGGCCTGGTCACCGTGGAGCAGCAGGGCCGCAACCTGATCTACCGCGCCGCCTTCCTGCACATGAACGGCCTGCTGGGCTACCTGACCGAGCACTGCTGCCAGGGCGGGGTATGCGAGGCCAACGATCCTTCCATGGCCTGCGCCTGCTGATCCCCCATCTGCCTGTTGTGCGTCCGCTGCCGCGGCCTTCCATCGCAAATCCTGCTGAGGTTTTTCATGTCGGAAAAGGTCTACAACGTCCTCTTCATCTGCACGGGCAATTCTGCCCGGTCCATCCTGGCCGAAGGCTTGCTCAACGGGCTGGGCAAAGGGCGGTTCCAGGCCTTTTCGGCCGGCAGCCAGCCCAGGGGCGAAGTGCACCCGCAGGCCTTGGCCACGCTGCAGCGCCTGGGAATGCCCGCAACCGGCTACCGCAGCAAGAGCTGGGATGAGTTCGCGCGCCCCGGCGCGCCGACGTTCGACTTCATTTTCACGGTGTGCGACAACGCCGCGGGCGAAGTGTGCCCGGTCTGGCCGGGCAAGCCCATGTCGGCGCATTGGGGCGTGCCCGATCCGGCCGCCGTCGAAGGCGCGGGCGAAGCCCAGGCCCGGGCATTCCAGGACGCCGCGGTCACGCTCAAGCGCCGCATCGAACTGTTCCTGTCCCTGCCGCTGCAACGCCTGGATGCCATGTCCCTGCAAAGCGAATTGCATGGCATCGGCAAGTCGTAAGCGAAGGAGAGCAGGGATGTCCGACTCCTCCGCCGCGGCGCTCGTCCAGGCGCCGGCCTCCATGAGCGTCTTCGAGCGCTACCTGACCCTCTGGGTGTTCCTCTGCATCGTCGCCGGCGTTCTGCTGGGGCAGGCGGCCCCGGACACGGTCCAGGCCATTGGCCGGCTGGAGGTCGCCCAGGTCAACCTGCCGGTGGGCCTGCTCATCTGGCTGATGATCATCCCGATGCTCATGAAGGTGGATTTCGGCGCGCTGGGACAAGTGCGCCGGCACTGGCGCGGCATCGGCGTCACACTGTTCGTGAACTGGGCCGTCAAGCCGTTCTCGATGGCCTTGCTGGGCTGGCTGTTCATCCGCCAGCTGTTCGCCCCATGGCTGCCCGCCGACCAGCTGGACAGCTACATCGCCGGCCTCATCCTGCTGGCGGCCGCGCCGTGCACGGCCATGGTGTTTGTCTGGAGCCGGCTCACGGGCGGAGACCCGCTGTTCACGCTATCGCAGGTTGCGCTCAACGACACCATCATGGTGTTCGCCTTCGCGCCCATCGTGGGCCTGCTGCTGGGGCTGTCGTCCATCAGTGTGCCGTGGGACACGTTGCTGACCTCGGTGGCGCTGTACATCGTCATCCCGGTGATTCTGGCACAGGCCTGGCGCCGTTCGCTGCTGCGCTGCGGGCCGGCTGCCTTCGACGCCGCCCTGGCCACGCTGGGCCCGCTGTCGATCGGGGCGCTGCTGCTTACGCTGGTGCTGCTGTTCGCGTTCCAGGGGCGGGCCATCATCGAGCAGCCGCTGGTGATCGCCATGCTGGCCGTGCCCATCCTGATCCAGGTGCTTTTCAATTCGGCGCTGGCCTATTGGCTGAACCGCAGGGCAGGGGAGCAGCACAGCGTGGCCTGCCCCTCGGCGCTTATCGGCGCATCGAATTTCTTTGAACTGGCCGTGGCCGCGGCCATCAGCCTGTTCGGCTTCCAGTCGGGCGCGGCGCTGGCCACCGTGGTGGGCGTGCTGATCGAAGTGCCCGTCATGCTGCTGGTGGTGCGCATCGTCAATCGCAGCCGCGCCTGGTACGAGCATGGCCTCATCTCCCGGTGACTTCTATGAGCAACATCACGATCTACCACAACCCCGACTGCGGCACCTCGCGCAACACGCTGGCCATGATCCGCAATAGCGGCGCACAGCCCACCGTCATCGAATACCTGAAGACGCCGCCTTCTCGCGACACGCTCATCGCATTGCTGTCCGAAGCCGGCCTGGCCGTGCGCGACGCGCTGCGCGTCAAGGGCACGCCCTACGAAGAACTGGGCCTGGGCGATCCGAAGTGGAGCGATGAACAATTGCTCGATTTCATCGGGCAATACCCCATTCTGATGAACCGCCCGTTTGTCGTCACTCCGCTAGGCACGCGGCTGTGCCGCCCTTCGGAAATCGTGCTCGAGATCCTGCCGAACCCGCAGCAGGGCGCCTTCACCAAGGAAGACGGCCAGGCCGTGGTGGACGAGGAGGGCAGGCGTGTCTGAATTCTTGGATCTGCCCAATGTCGACCTGGAAATTTTCTCGACGCCCGACCTGGCGAAGCTGTCAGTGTCCGGGCCCCGGCCGACTCATCCCCCGCGTTTCCTGCTTCTTTACGGTTCGGTGCGCCAGCGGTCCTACAGCCGTCTGTTGACCCAGGAAGCCGCCCGGCTGCTGCGCGCCCTGGGAGGGGAAGCCAGGATATTCGATCCGTCCGGCCTGCCGCTGCCCGACGACGCGCCGGATACGCACCCCAAGGTGCGAGAGCTTCATGAACTGGTGCAATGGTCGGAGGGCATGGTCTGGACGTCGCCCGAACGCCACGGCGCCATGACCGGAATCCTGAAAGCGCAGATCGACTGGATACCGCTGTCGGTCGGCGCCGTCCGGCCAACCCAGGGCAAGACACTGGCGGTCATGGAAGTCAGCGGAGGATCCCAGTCCTTCAGTGCCGTGAACCAGATGCGCGTGCTGGGCCGGTGGATGCGCATGCTGACGATTCCCAACCAGTCGTCGGTGCCCAAGGCCTATCTGGAGTTCGATGAGGCCGGGCGCATGAAACCCTCCAGCTACTATGACCGCGTCGTCGATGTAATGGAAGAACTGCTGAAGTTCACTTTGCTGACGCGCGGCATCAGCGGGTATTTGGTGGACCGCTACAGTGAACGCAAGGAAAGCGCCGAGCAGCTTTCCCGGCGTGTCAATCAGCGCGCCATCTGACGTGCGTATTGCCGGCGGCGCCGTAGGCGGGCGGCCGCAAATCTTTAATTTTACATAATATACATTATGCGAAAAATATAGGCCGCCACCCATCTCTATTTCACGCTCGTGCCGGCACAATAGCTCCATTCAAATCCGTCGCCCGACCGTTTGACCTTGCCTGCCGACGTCTCTGGAAAATGTGCGGCGAATAGTGTCGCATCCGTTTCCGCGGCGTGCTTCAGCAGCCAGTGCCGCGATTCACGGGCCTGATCCTGGCCGGAGCAGAATACTGAGTTCCAATCGGGCTGGTATACCTGCATGGGGCTATGCATTACGTCTCCGGAAAAAAGCGCTGTTTGACCGCGCGAACGGATCTCAATCGCCATATGTCCGGGGCTGTGCCCGAACGTCGGCAGCAGACGAATGCCGTCGAGGATTTCTTCGCCGCTGTCAGGCACCGTGTGCGCCTGCCCTGCGTCAATCACCGGCAGCACGCTGTCTTCGAACACCATGCGCCGGGGCGCGCTTTCCGGCGTGGTGAAGAAGTCGCGCTCACGCTGGCCAAATACATACGTTGCGTTCGGGAAAACCGGCATCCAGCGGCCGTTCTGCCAGTGCGTGTTCCAGCCGACATGATCGACGTGCAGGTGGGTCAGCAATACGTAGTCAACTTGTTCCGGTTGAAAACCTGCTTCCTTCAAGCGCTGCAGTACAGGATTATCGAGCTGGTGGAACAGTTCGCTGAACGGCCGCGATTTGCCGTTGCCGATGCCTGTGTCAATGATGATAGTGCGCCCGTCGATCTCGACGACCCAGAGATGAGTCTTCACTGGCACGCGCCGGTTCGTCAGGTCGAGGCTGTCGGTTGCGAAGCGTGCTTCCAGAGCGCGGCCCTCGTCTTCATTCCACATGGGGAATAGCCGTTCAGGCGTCAGGGCGAAGCGGGTTTCGTCAACGCGGGTAATTGTTGCCGCGCCGATATGATGTATGTGCGGGGTGAATGTCGTCGGCATGATGGTTCTCCGAGAATTATTGAGCATGGCAAGCGACACCCGCGGTATTGCCAAAGTACAAAGTATTGCACTGACCAGCGCAGCGTGTCTTCGTTTAACCATCAGCCGAAATCGGCCTCGGATGCCAGCAACGCGATGCAATCACCCGGTTCGACGCGGGCGAACGTGCGCATGCACATGACCGTGCCATCGCCGCTAAATGCGATCTCTTCAGGGGCGAGCCATGGACGATGCGGATCGAACAGCCGCCCTGCCAGCTGGCCGGCCCGGACTTGACCACCTAGTGCGAACGCCGGCTCAAATACGCCTGCATGCGGCGAATACACATAGTGGCGCGGGCCTTCCACACGCAGAAAGCGTGTCTGTTCCGCAGGCAGCGAAGTTTGCCCGGGCGTAATGCCGAGCCGGTGCAGTATGCGTTGCAGGCCGGCCTCGACGATCGCGAGATTGGCGGCATCGCAGCCTGCATGGCCGCCAAACTCCCCGCAGATAAAGAGCTTTCCGTGACGCGCCGCTGCGGCGGCAAAAGTCCGGTCTTCGCCGAGTAGATCCATGATCATGGTGTTCGGCGCCCCGAAATCACGGACAAGGTCCATGTATAACGCGTGTTGTTCACCTTGCGCGGGCGGCGATGCAAGCAGCGTGGGCATGTGGTCAAACGACGCTCCGCCAGCGTGCAGATCGATCACGATATCAGCGCGCGGCAGCAGTTCGGTTTCGACATAATGCGCAAGCATTTCGGTCGGCTGCCCATTGCGCGCCCCCGGAAACATGCGGTTCAGGTTGCCGAGATCGATCGGCGACGTACGGGAGCCGTTGATAAACGCCGGGAAGTTGAGGCCAGGAATGACAATCAGGCGGCCATGTATCGCGATGGACGGCAGGCGCTGCACTAGTTTCATCAGTGCAATGGGACCTTCGTATTCGTCTCCATGAGTGCCGCCCGTGAGCAGAACGGTCGGGCCCGTTCCGGGGCCGGCGTTATGCACCACGATCGGGATGGGAATATGGCCGTAGGCAGAGCGGTCGTGCGACCAGGGCAAACGTAATGTTCCGGTCTGGAATCCTGTGCGCTCGAAATCGATATCGGTGGCGATCAGAGAGGCGGAAGCGGTCATGGCGGCAATAGTGAAGAGAACGAACGGTCTTCAGTATCGTCGACGCCAGGCGCCGCGGCTAATGCCGATTTCTGCGCGGGCTGATGTCTTGCAGGCATCGCTGCCGGTATACGGAAGGCTGCGCCCTACTCTTCCAGCTGCGCGACGAAGCGCTTCAATGCCGCGTTCGTATTTGCAGAAGCAAAACAGAATTCGAGCGGCAGCGGCACCGATAGATCGCGCAATTCGACGAAACGCACACGTGCCGGAGGGCGATAACGATTGGCGGCATTGACGATCGCGGCCCCCATGCCCGCGGAAACCAGAGACAGGATTGCGGTTTCCGTCGATGCCTCTTGGCGGATATCGAGCGTGAGCCCGCGCTCGGCGCACGCCGACAATAAGCGGTCGTAGTAAGCAGGATAAGCCCGGCGGGGAAACGAGATGAACGGCTTGCCCACAAGTTCGCTGGCGGAAACCGTATCCGTACTGCCGGCTTGCCATGCCTCGGGCACAGCAAGCACGACATTTTGTTCAAGTATGGGAACACCCGTAATACCCTGCGGCATCGTGCCCACGCAATACCCGAAGCCGCCGTCCAGGTGCCCCGCGGCGATCGCATCGAACTGCTCCGGCGTATTCATCGGAGAAAGTTCCAGAGCTACATTCGGCGCGGCCTGCTCGAATGTGCTCAATGCATCCGACACGACGCCGATCCAGGCGGCGTGCTCGACAAAGCCTATACGCAGATGGCCATGCACACCATCTGCGATGCGCCGCGCAAGGCGATTCGCCGCGTCGACGCGCGCAAGAATATCCCTTGCCTCGGTAAGGTATGCATCCCCCGCAGCGGTCAGCTTCAAGCCGCGTGGCGTGCGTTCGAACAGCGCCGCGCCGATGGCATCTTCAAGATACTGGATCTGACGGGAGATGGCCGGCTGGGTAACATGCAACTGCTCAGATGCAGCCCGCACGCTGCGCAGTTCGGCAACAGCAATGAAATAGCGAAGGTGCCGAAGCTCCATAGTGGTTCCGCGTAGATCAGTTGCGGAAAATTATAGAGCCGTCATCGACTGTGGCGGAGCCGCAGATTCAGCCATGAGCATGCATCGAAGGTTGGCCAAGCCAACCAGAACAGCGCGGCCGACAGGCCCCTCCTTGTAAGGCCGTCGGCCAATAGTCTCTGCGAGCCCTAGATTCAATCGACGGTGGTGCCCGATAGTTTAATGATGTGCCCCCACTTGCCCATCTCATCGCGTATGAATTGCGTATAACCCTGAGGGCCCAGCGGCGTGGGCTGCGCCCCGACGGTTGCCAGCTGTTCTTTTACGTCTTCCAGCGCCGTGAACTTGAAAACCGCCTTGCTAAGCTTGTCAATAACCGAAGGCGGCAAGCCCGCAGGCCCAGACAGGCCGTACCAGAGTCCGCCTACCATTCCCGGGAGACCGGCTTCGGTCATCGTCGGAACATCCGGGAGCACGCTGGAGCGTGAAGTGCTCGTAGTGGCCAACGCTCGCAACTTGCCCGAATTGATCTGCCCGATTATCGACGGCAGGCCATCAAACATGACATGCAGCCGACCTCCCACCAAGTCTATAACTGCTGGGCCAGTACCCTTGTAAGGCACGTGAACGATTGGCGCTCCAGTTAGGCTTTTGAAGAGTTCGGCCATCAACTGCGGCGGGCTACCGCTTCCCCCAGATCCGTACATAACCTCGTCAGGTTTGGACTTCGCGAACGCTACAAACTCTTTCACGGAATGGACAGGGGCTGACTGAGGCACCACCATCACACAGGGCATGGTTGAAAGCAGTCCAATATGGTTGAAATCTTTGAGCGCATCGTACGGAAGTTTTTTGTAGAGAACGGGAATGATCCCTACCGTCGTGATCGAGGACAGCAATAAGGTATAGCCATCGGGAGCGGATTTTGCCACTGATTCCGCGGCGATTATTCCGGAGGCACCAGGCCGATTTTCAACTACGACGTTCTGCCCTAGAGCATTGGAAATCTTTTCACCTAAAAGCCGCCCAATGAAATCAGCCGCTCCACCAGGAGACGAACTCACTACCAATCGAATCGGGCGTTGCGGGTAGGCATCAGCATCAGCGGCGATGCAAACTTGATGCGCCAGAAAGAGCAAGATAAGCAACGGCAACGAACGTTTCATCGGATCACCTCATAGATAATTTATCCATATGTTCCTCCATTGCTGGAGTGAACGGCGTTAAGCGACCCATTCACGCCAATCGGACTCGGACAGCTAATAATCTCTGTAATTCTTCCGAGCGCGCGCGGTTCTCTTACTGATTACTGTTGGACGACGGCGGGAGGCTCTTGCGATACGAATCCTTCACCGCGATTTTCCCATCTCGAAACGTAAATAGATCACAACCGCGCACTTCCACGCGAGTGCCATCTCTTCGGCTCCCCGTAAATGTCCACTCTGATACTCCTCGATCTCCTTGAACGAAGTGGTGCGCATTGTTCCAACGGGCATCAGGGAAAATTGCCCAGATCTCTGCAAAGCCAGTTCGTACAGCTTCACTTCCTGCGTAGCGAGTGCCGGACGGGTCCACGCCTGCTGAGCTTTCAAACACGCAATCGTCCGTCATGAATGACATTAACGCTTCGATATCATGCCGATTCCATGCATCGGTGAAGGCATACAAGACCTCAACCGTGACCGTTGCATTGGCCATGGCCGCCCCTCCTCTCTAGATTGTCATAGTCGCTAATAAAAGCTATGGGTTGCAGCGAAAGTCCTTGCTAGCTCCATTTTTCTGCATGTTTTAGCCACTCATCGATAGCGAGTATCTCTTTCAGCTCTTCCCGTGTCGCGAATTCATCTTTCATTTCCGCGACTGTCCCTTTTGTTTTCAGCAGTGTCATAGATTTTTTAATTGCTTTTATACTAGCCAGGTACGGTACGTGGAATACTTCGAGCATCCTGACGCCGAATGCTTCCCACTCCTCAAGAGTTATATCGATGTCATTCAGGCCGGCCGAGGCCACTAGTGGAATCTTCACCTCCTTTGCCATTCGCTTATGCTCTTCAATGGAATGGTATGTCCCCAGCGCTAAATCGGCTCCGTGGTCCGCGTATATATTTAGCCTTCTAATTACTTCGTCCATTCCCATGGTTTCTTTGCAATCGGTTCTCGCCAGAATGAGGAAATCTTCGCTTTTTCTGGTTTCCACGATAGCGCGCAACTTCGGGAGGAATTCATCAACGGATATGACCCCCTTCCCTGGCATCGACGAGCCGCGCGGTGGAAATGCTTGATCGTCTATGTGAACGCAACTGACTCCTGCAGCTTCGAATTCCATTACCATTCTGCGTATATTATTGATACCGCCAAAGCCAGTATCTACGTCGCAGACCACGGGAATGTTTACTGCTTGAACAATGGCTCTTGTCCTGTCTAAAACTTCTGTCATAGTGAGAAGCCCCACATCTGGCAGCGCAAAACCACTGGCATGCATAGATGAGCCACTTATATACGCAACCTCGTAACCGACCATTTCGCAGATCCGCGCGCTTAAAGCATCGTATACAAGCGGACACGCAATAAGCTTCCTTTTTTTCAGCAGCTCTTTAATCGTAGGCATTTTTCTCTCTTTTAAAAGGGGTTTGTCACAATGCCGCCGGCTTGCAAAATAAATTCAGTCAGCAGTTTCCGGCTGCCTGTTGTTCTCTGATGAACTGAAGAACTGCCTCTGCACTTTTCTCTGCGGACATAAACTGTGGAAGGCCTTCGCCCGGCATGATTGCCAACTTTGATCCGGGAATAAGCTTCTGGTGATGCTGCATCTCCTCTACTGTCGAGCCCACACTGTTAATGTTCCTGTGCAAGTCTGCTGTAATTAAAAGAGTGGGCACGTTAATTTTTGGCAGCTCGGGCGTAAGATCCAGCACAGACCATGCAGACAGAAAACCCACGGCGGTTTCTTTATGTGTCCTCATCCCCTCTTTTACATGCCATTCGACCATTCCTGGATCGGCGTTCTCGCCCATGATGACCTTCGCTTGTGACCGTATAAGCTCTTCTTGCTGGCCATTTTTGACCATCTCTGCAAAATTCCATGGTTTGCGTGGCTTAAGATGATGAGTGTTAGCTTTAGCGGGATGGCCGACAAGAGTTACCGTTTTTAATCGTTCCGGGTACTGGATGGCGAAACCGTAACCAATGATGGCGCCCGATGACCCGCCCACATAGTGCACCTTGTCCACCCCGAGCTCGTCCAGGAAGTTCTTCAGGTCAGACGTGAAGCCATTCAAACTCCATTGATAATCTGCCGGCGCCTTTGTAGACCCGCCAATGCCGCGCAAATAAGGCCGTATTACTCGGAAATGCCGGGCGAGCGTGGGGACCCATGCGTATAGAAGCTCGGGGGTTTGAATACACCCATGCTGAAGCACCAGCACCTCTGGTTTCTTCCACGGGTCAGTAAAATCATCCACCAGGTATTCCATTTCTAAAGTGTCGTCGATTCTTACTTTAGGCACATTTCGCTCCTTTTTTAACGAAGATATATTGCCCAGAAATATCCACTGCACGAATTCACTCGCGCAGAGTTGCAGAATCAGTGCATGCGCATCCTCTAGCCTGAATATCCGTAATCGCGCCGTGCACCCTCAACGGTTATATAGCCATCACGCAGGTCTGCCTCAATTGCCTCTTGAGATCGCACTTTGGGGTCGCCATGCCCCCCTCCCCCCGGTATTTTGAGCCGCACCAAATCGCCGGGATTAAACGAAATATCGGGTGCGGTGGTCGGCTCAATCGGTCGGTCGTTCACTGCGATCCAACCCAGACTGCCCTCCTTACCGCCGCACACGCCGATTGGAGGGAATCGCATACGCCCTGCTGCACCATTCAGCGTCAGCACGCGGCTTGCGTCGATATCGGCGTGAGGTTCGACTCGAAACGCGAGCTCTTCTCCGAGGCCGCCGCGGAACTTGCCCGCTCCTCCCGAATCGGCGATCAGTTCGCGCCTTTCGAACAGCACTGGCGTCTCGGTTTCAGACCATTCGGCAGACACGTTACGTACGTTGTACGGAAAACTTATCGCCCCCAGCCCATCAGCACCCGGCCGGCCACCCTGGCCGCCGAACGCGTGTTGATGCAGCGCCCATCCCTCTCCATTGCGGAGAGAACCGTTTACATAGAACTGCCATGTCGGCATTGACCCTGAATCCGCTGGTACGCGTTCTGGCGCAATCTCCGCCAGTATGCGGAAGACCAGTTCCGAAACCAGCATGCCGGTCGAAAGCCGCCAGAAGCACGCTGCGGGATAAGTGGGATTTATCAGGCAGCCCTCGGGAACATTCATCGTGAGCGGCCGGTACGTGCCTTCATTGTTCGGCAACAGCGGCTCGCAGACCAACTTTAGAGGCAATGCCACGTACGAGCGGGTGTAGTTAATCGGGGAGTTAATTGGCCGCCGTACTTGCGCACTAGTTCCTGTGAAGTCCGCCAGAACTTTGTCGCGGTCGATTGTGAGCGCCAGTTCGATGCGGCCTGGTTCGCTTTGGCCACCGATCTCGACGTCGAGACTCTTGCTATACCGGCCACTTGGCAGCGTCGCGATTCCGGAGCGCATGGCGCGCTCGGTGCGCGAAATGATCTCATCGGTAACTGCGCGCATGTCATCAAGCTTATGATCGGTGGCGATACGCAACAATCCATCGCATCCTACCCAGTTCGATGCGATCTGCGCGCGTAGATCCCCCAGCACTTTCTCGCTGAAGCGCACGTTGCGCGCCAGCAGCGAAAACAGCGCCTCATTTGGTTCACCCGCGCTGTACATGCGCATGAGCGGGATGATCACACCTTCTTCATAGACCTCTTCGGCGAGGCCCGATCCTTTTCGCCCACCAATGTCGACGTGATGTACGCTGTTGATTGCAAAGCCGATCAAGCGCTCCTTGTGGAACGCGGGCATGATGACGAACACGTCGGCCGTGTGCCCGTTGCAGATCCAAGGATCGTTGCTGATGAATATGTCGCCCGGGCGGATTGTCTCGATCGGGAATGTACGTACGAGGGATTTACCCAGCATGGGCATCGCTCCGACATGGCCTGTCGCGCCATGTCGAGACTGACTGATTAGGTTTCCGCGATCGTCGAATAGTCCGGTCGACATGTCGTGCACTTCGATTACGTCGTGCGAGAACGCGGTGCGAAACAGAGTGGTCGCCATCTCGTCGGTAGCAGCGACAAGTCGGGGCCAGATTACGTCGAGCGAGAATGCATTCATTGGTCGAGTCTCCAAAGGAATAGGTCTAGCGACAGAGCATGCATAGATCAAGCCCCCGGAAGCGTAATGTCGAGCGAGCCGAAACGATCGACTACGACATCGGCATCGACATCGATGACCGTTGTTGCCGAAGTTTCTTCGACGAGGGCAGGTCCGTTAAACCGCATGCCAGGCTGAAGGCGCTCTCGGTCATAAACAGCAAACGGACGAAAATGGCGCTCGCGCGGTGACCATGCATTGCGTTCTCCGCGGCATGCGTCGGCGGCGTTGCCAGGTGTGACCTGCAGAGGAGCAATCACTTGCGCTACATCGGGTACGCGTCCTGACACGCGCAAATTAACTAGCTCGGCGGGTACGTCGTCATAGAAATACCCGTATTTCGCTCGATAGACTTCGGCAAATCGCGCCAGTACGGTAGCTGGGGTCAAAGTGGATATTTCATCGATTAGCACCCGAACTGCTACTTGATAACCTTGACCGATGTAGCCCACGTCGAGCGCCACGTCGAACAATGGCGTGACGCCCGGGCGTACTTCTGCGAGCCGTGTAGAAATCGTCTGGCAGATGTCTGCCACCTCGTCTGCGACTTCGCCGAAGTTAATCCGTGTGAGCGGCATCTTTCGCGTGCGCAATAAATCGAATGCGGCAGGAGCCAGCACCAGGCCTAGCGCGGACAGCACCCCGGCGCGTAGCGGCACCAGCACTCGGCGGATACCGAGTTTTGCTGCCAGATTTGCCACATGCACTGGGCCCGCGCCGCCGAATGCAATGAGTACTGGACGCGACGGGTCACCGCCGCGTTCGGTGAGATGCATGCGCACGGCGGCAGCCATGGCTTCATTGATTACATCGTGGATGGTCCATGCCGCAGCTTGCACGCTTGAGCCGGTTTGATTCGCTACGTGCTCAGCGATCGCTGCCTCAGCCGCACGAGTGTCAAGAGACATCGTGCCACCGGCGAAATTCTCGGCATTCAGATAGCCCAGCACCAAGTCCGCGTCTGTGACTGCCGGTCGCTTACCGCCGAGCCCGTAGCAAGCGGGTCCCGGTACCGAGCTTGCACTTTCTGGACCCACCTGTACGATACCAACTGCGGACACTGCGGCGATGCTGCCACCTCCGGCACCGATTTCGATCATGTTGACGGCTGGGGTCGCCACCGGGAAACCGCTCGACTTGGTGAAGCGTTGCGAGCGCGCCACTTCGAGCTCATCCGTGAGCGGCAGCGCGCCGTCCCGAATCAGACAGGCTTTTGCGGTCGTCCCGCCCATGTCGAACGCGAGTACTTCTTCAAAACCGAGCAGCTCACCAAAATGCCGCGCCACGATTGCGCCGGCGACCGGGCCGCTCTCGATCAGGCGCACTGGAAACTGTCCCGCGGTCGCAGCGGAGCCGATGCCGCCATTCGATAACATGATTTGCAACGGTGCGCTAAAACCTGCTGCGCGCACACCTTCCTCCAAGCGGCCGAGGTAGCGCTGTATCAGCGGTTTTACGTACGCGTTCAGTACCGTGGTAGAGCTGCGCTCAAATTCTTTAATCTGCGGTAGAACTTCCGATGACAGTGATACCGCGGTGCCTGGTAGCTTGCGCGCGAGCATGTCGCCGACTGCGCGTTCATGGGCGGGGTTCGTGAAAGCGTGCAGAAAGCACACTGCGATAGACTCGATACCTTCCGCGCGAATCTTATCAATCAGAGTATCCAGCTCATCGATATCCAGAGCTGTATGCACCGTCCCGTCGGCACGGATGCGTTCAGTGACAGGCATGCGCCAGTGACGCGGTACCAGCGGCGACGGCGGATCAGCAAACAGCTCATACGTCGAGACACGCACGTAGCGCCGCAATTCGAGTACATCGCGAAAGCCTAGTGTCGTAAGGAGCGCTGTGCGTGCGCCTTTCCGCTCGATGATCGTATTGGCGACGAGAGTACTCGCGTGCGCGACCCGGGTCGTAGTTCGGGAGTATTGGGGGGCTGTTTCGTCGAACGCAGCCAAGCCGGCGAGCATTGCAATCGAAGGATCTTCCGGCGTAGTCAGCCGTTTGCCGATATGAATGGTGCCGGTTTTTTCATCGAGTAGTACTAAGTCGGTGAATGTCCCACCGATGTCACATCCAACGCGGAATCCTGAGGCTGAGATCATTATCTTTACTCACAGTATTGGAAGTATTAGAAATTTCGCAATCATCCGACCGATGCCCGCACTCGGCCCTCTTCATCTTGAGTGCGCGCGAGGTGATCTGAGCGAAGAAACCGGCAACCACGCTCGTGGCTGCCCCAGCACCAAAGCCGACGACCGGCCGTAGCCGTTTCGGTTTGGACAGTACCGGCTGGACTTGCGCGATCGCTTCCGGGCTAATGCCGGCCAGCACTACGTCCCGATGGCAGGCAGGCTTGATAGGACGCACTTGGAATGACTCCTCGCTTGTACGTGTTGGCGTCATCCTATCGCCGGTTTTTACTTTTTTGGAATCAGTTTCATTCAGTGAAACCCGACAAAAAATGAGCCCATGCGGAAGCACACGGGGCAAGACAACGGCCGGCCCCATGGCTTCACAGACATGGGGCCCATGCATGGCGGGATGGGAGCAAGCGTAGCCCTGCGTTATCATCCTTAGCCTGTGCATGCAGACAGATAAGGGATGAGATGATGCGCGCGGTTCAGCGGATATTCGCGATTTTCGAGAGCTTTACTTCTGAGAAGAGCAGCCTGACGCTTCAGGAGATTGCGGACGGTATCGAGCTTTCGAAATCAACCGCATTCCGGATCGTTCAAAGCCTCGAGGAAGCTGGCTATCTCGTCCGCCTTGAAGATCAGAAGTACTGCCTTTCGTTTAGATTCATACGGCTTGCGGGCGTTGTTCGCAGCACTCTCGGAATCCGTGAGATTGCCCGTCCAATCATGTCAAAACTTGCGGACAAAACAAAAGAAACGGTTTCGATCCACACCCATAACGAGCGTAATCGCGTGTGTATTGATGCGATATTCACTGCGCGTTCGCCGCTGCGCAGCATAGTTCAGCCGGGCGAATATGCTCCCCTTGGCCTAGGCTCCGCGTCGAAGGTGCTTCTTGCATTTATGCCTGAGTCTCAGGCCGCCCCTATTGTGGACGGTATCGCACGGCGCACGAAGCTTTCAAAGGCCGATCTGCTTGCTGAAGTTGCCATGGCAAAAGAGCAAGGGTACTCGGTTTCTCACGGCGGGCGACTTCTGGGGGTTTCCGCAGTGGCTGCTCCGATTAAAGACGCCAATGACGAAGTGCACTACTGTCTGTCCATTGGCGGGCCTACCGTACGCATGCAACCCAACGAGAAAGACATTGTCAGGCAGGTGGTCAGGGCTGCAGCCGATATCTCCCGGCAATTTGGCGGTAGAAACTCGTAGATATCATGGTCGCCGCCGCGTCTACGCCGCCTGCTGCGAAGAACTGTTCAGGCGCGCTTCCGCCTTGCGCGCCGCCAGCGTCAGGCCCAGCCGGCGGCTTTCGGCGACGGCCGTCTGCCAGTATTCACGCGCCTTGGCGTGCTGGCCTTGGCGGGCGGCCACGTTGCCCAACAGGAAAAGATAGTCGCCGCGCATGAACAGGCTGCCGAACCGGTCTATGGCCTCGGCTGCCCGATGGACGGCGCACGAAGCCCGCTCGGGCTGGTCCTGCTCCAGAGAGGCGCCGGCCAGCAGCAATTCCAAGCCGGACTGCAGCACCGGCATGCCAGTGCGCGAGGCATCGATGGCGCGCTGTATTTCGTCCAGCGCGCCTTTTTCGCCGCGGCGCGCCCGCACCCAGCCTGCCAGGCCGTCGGCCAGGCCATACCAAAGCGCAAAATCGCCGCTGTTCGCCGCGGCGCGGACGGTTTCGGCGGCACGCAGGGTTTCCTCGTCATCGCCGCGCTGGCGATGGATCTCGCCCAGCATGGCCAGGCACAGAACCCGGCTGGCCAGGTGGTCGAGCCGGTCGGCGTCGGCCAGGCCGGACTGCGCGGATTTCAGGCCTTCATCCTCGCGGCCTTGCAGGGTCAGCGCCCAACCCAGCACGGCTTTTGCCGCGCAGACGCCATCCGCGCCCCAGCGGGCGAAGCGCATAGAGTAGTCGGGATGCCCGCCCAGGCTTTGTATGCTGGTGCGCAGCCAGCGTTCGGCGGCGACCATGTCGCCGGTCAGCAAGTAGCTGAAGCCGCTGGCATACTGCGCCCGGCCCTGCAAGGCGCTGTCGCCGGTCTGGTCGGCATAGCGGCAAAGGCGGCCGGCCTGCTGCAGGGTTTCGGTGTGCGTACGGGTGCTCACCGCCACCGTCCAGGCTCCCCATAGCAACAGGAACTGCGTGTTCGGGTCGTCGTTGCTTTGCTGCAGTTCGGCGGTGCGCGCGTATGCCTGCGAAGTCTCGGCCGCGCCGCCGCCCTTGAGCGCGGTGAACACCGAGCCGCGCAGTAACTGCACATCCAGTTCGGTTTTGCGCCGTATCGGCACGTCGGAAATGTAGCGCAGCGCCCGCAAGGCGCGCTCGGTCAGTGCATGCGCTTCGGTCATCCCGGACTGCGCCAGCGCGTCGCGAGCCGCCAGGCACCACCAGTGCGAAGCATTGGCATGCTGGGCCATTTCGAGATGGCGGGCGATATAGGCGGACTCGACCGGTTCGGCGCGCGGCCTCAGTTCGATCAGGTAGTTGGCCACGTTCTCGTGCTGCATGCGCCGCTGGCCCGGGCTGAGCGTGTGATAAATCGCGTCGCGCACCAGCGCGTGGCGGAAATTGGCAGGCATGCCCTCTTCTATCAGGCCGCGCTGGCGCAGTTCGCGCAAGACTTCAGGCATACCCTCGGGCGGAACGCCGAACTCCTGCGCGGCGCGCGACATCAGCGCCTCGTCCACCTGCCCGGCCACCGCGGCAAACTGCGCCAGCCTGCGCGTGGCCGGCTCCAGGTCCGACAAGCGCGCGGCGATCAGGTCCGCGACAATGGGCGTGACGCCGATGTCGGCGCCCAGCATGACCTGGCGGACCATTTCCTCGGCATAAAGAGGAATACCGTCGGCGTCGTCCACGATGCGCGCGCGCAGCTTCGGCGACAGGCGCTGCCCCTTGGCACGGTGGGCCACCAGTTCCGCGATGGCCTGGCGTTCCAGCGGTTTGAGCGCCAACTCATGGGCCGGCCACGCGCCATTGAATTCTTCCCGCGCGGTCATCAGCATCATGGTGGGTGCGGGCTGCCCCTGCCGGGCCAGCAGTTCGATCAGCGCCAGGCTGGAATGATCCGCCCAGTGCAGATCTTCCCAGACCAGCAGCAAAGGGCGCTGCTGTTGGCCGCGATGGGTCAGGATGGCGGCCAGGGCCTGCATCAGGGCCGACCGCGACAGATCGTTCAACGGAGCGCGTTCCCGTTCCGGGAACAGTACCCGGCGCAGGCTGCCGCGCACCGATGTGTCCAGGCCCACGCGCTGGCAGACCGTGTCGACCAGCTTCCCCTGGTACTCGGGTGAATCCAGCGCGCCCGTGACACCGCCCCACTCCAGCGACAGCCGCCGCATGATGTATTCGCGCACGGCATAGAACGGCGTATGGTCGTGGCCCTCGTGACAGGCCAGCAGACAGACGTCGCCGCCGGTATGGCGCACATATTCCGCCATGACTCCTGTCAGCAGCGATTTGCCGATGCCGGCCTCGCCGCGCACCATCATGGCAGTGGGCGTCTGGGCCACCGGCAGGTGCGCCCACAGGCGGACCAGGCTGTCGAATTCGCGCACGCGGCCGAACATGCGCCGCACCACTTTAGCCTCGAGCGGGAATTCCAGCAGGCACAGATGCCGGCCATGGCGTTTTTCGGCGCGGGTGGCGAACTCGCCTGCCACGCGATCGCGGGCCGGCGCGCTGATCAGGACTTCGCCGGCGTCGGCCAGGTAGGCCAGCCGCATGGCGCGCTGGCTGACCAGCGCACCGGCGTCAGGCCGGGAAGTCGACTGCACCAGGGCGATATCGGCGTGTATGCCCATGCCCACCCTTACGCCGTTCGGCAGGGACAGGGCGCGAATGGCGCAGGCCAGCTTGCCGGCCGCATGAGCCGGGCGTTCGGTCAGCTTGGGGTATCCGAAAACGATCGCCAGGCTGCTGTCCGCGCCGACCAGCACATTGGCCCCTTCGCTGCGCGCCAATTCCAGCAGGTGCTTGCGCGCGGCCTGCAGGCTTTGCAGGGACTGCTCGGGGTAATCGTCGCACTCGTCCAGCGACAGAGCCACCGCCAGCACGGCCAGGGGCTGGTACTGGCGCTGCTCGATCGGCCGCAGCGAGTCGAGGTCGGCCGTGGGCAGCACGGTTTCCACCAGCGCGCGCGTCTGCTCGGAGGGTTCGCTGTCGAAGCGTTCGCGCATGATCCCCACGCAATGCTGGTAAGCCAGCATGGCTGCCTCGCGATTGCCGCCATCGAGCAGCAGGCGGATCAGGTGACGATGGGCGCCCTCGTCTTCCGGGTGGACATGTACCCATTTCTTGGCCGTGTCCAGCGCCTGTTCCTGCAGCCCGGCTTCCGCCAGGCGGGCCAGCAGCGCAGTGCGGCATTCTGAAACGTCGCGCTCGATGCGCGCCTGCCAGCTGGTCTTCCAGGCCGTGAAGGACCCGCTTTCCGGCAGATCGGTGTATTCCAGAAAATTGCCGCGGTCGTAGTCCAGGCGCTGCTCCAGCGTCAACGCCTCATAGCCGGTGGCGCCGATGATGGCCAGCACGTCCACCATCACCACATCGGGATTCAAGGCCAGGGTGCTGGCCGTGGATATCCATGCGTCGGGCACTGGTTCGAACAGGCGGCGCAGCACGAACAAGGCGTGGCGCAGATTGGCACGCCCGTCTTTCAGGTCGGCCGGCCACAGGATGTTGGCCAGCTCCGCGCGGGAATAGGGTTTTCCTTGTGCTAGCGCCAACATCGCCAGCAAAAGTTTGGGCTTGCTATAGCTGAGCGCGCGTCGGCCATTGATGTTGGCCACGGCGATATCGAATTCCCCGAGCAGTCGAAGATGAATGGGCCGAATCAGACTTGGGTGCATAGGCAGATAGATGGCGAGAACCTTGCGACCCGCCAGGCCGACGCTGCCCGTAGGCACACCCATTCGCCCTGCCTTGTACCGACTTGGGTCCCTGTTTTCTCGGTTGATATCGATTCGATACAGAAAACACGTTGTAGCGCAAAAACCGTTGAACAAACGTTAAATCAATTGCAGGGGATGTCTAAATTTTTGCGATTTGCATCAACGGTTGATAAACGGTGGGTTCCTAAGATGCATCAACGCTCACTGAAAAGCGAGTTTCTTCGCCGAACAGGATCCTACAAAAGTATGCAAATTGATTCACTTCCACTGTCGCACGATGTGTAAAGGATAAGCCGCCGTGTCAACTGAAGAGTTCGATCGCAATCTGGGCGCAAGCCCCGTCCGCGCCGATCATCCGGCGGGCGACGACCCGCGTGATGGCGAAGCGTATGCGGCCATGCGCGGGCAGATCGACCAGTTGACCGACATCCATGCCAGCGGCGTAGTGGACTGGAATGCGGTGGCGCGCCTGGGTGCGCAGATCCTCAAGGATGAAGGCAAGGACCTGTCGGCCGGGGCATGGCTGGCCCTGGCGTTGCTGCATACCCGCGCATTGGCCGGTCTGGCCGATGGGGTGCATGTGCTGCGCGATCTGGTGGCCACGTACTGGGACGAGATGTCTCCCCCCGCGGCGCGGCTGCGCGGGCGCCGCAATCAGATGCAGTGGCTGCTGGATCAGTTGGGCGAGATCATCCAGGATCCGCAGGCTGAGTTCGCGCCGCTGCAACCCGACGTGCACAGCGAACTGCTGGCTGACTGGGAAGTGCTGGACGCGGCCTGGCAGCAGCACGACGGCGAGGCGCCGGCGTTCTATGGCCTGCGCGCGGCGCTGACGAACCTGCCGGTGGAACGGCCGGCCGAGCCGGCCCCCGAAGCGCCCGCGCCGGGCGGGCTGCCTGGCGCCGCGATCACGGCCGCGGCGCCAGTGGCGTCCGCCGCCGCGCCGGCGGCAGGCAGCGATCCCGAGGCGGTGGCCGAAGCGGGGCTGGCCAGCCTGCGCCCGCTGATCGATTGGTATCTGCAAGAGCACCCCACTCTGCCCTTGCTATTCAGGCTGAACCGCATCTGCGCCTGGGCCGCGCTGGAACAGGCGCCGCCCGCCCAGAACGGCGCAACGCGCCTGCCGCCGCCGCCCGACCAGGCGATGGTCGGCTTCGAGAAGATCGCGCAAGGCGGCGACCCGCAGGCAGTGATTCATTTTGCGGAATCGCGCCTGATCGGGCACCGCTACTGGCTGGATTTGAACCGCGCCAGCCATGCCGCGCTGAGCCGGCTGGGCGCCAAGGACGCAGCGATGGCCGTGGCCTTCGAAACCGGCCGCTTGCTGGCGCGCCTGCCGCAGCTGGCCGACATGAAATTCAGCGATGGCCGTCCCTTCGCCGACCCCGACACCCAGGCCTGGCTGCAAGCGCTGGGCGGCGATGCGCCGCGCGCAGCCGGCGGCGCGGATCCGGTGGCCGAACTGGCGGCGGCTGCCGACGCCGACGCGGTAGCCGGCAAACTGAATGAAGCGCTGGACAACTTGCAGGCTGCCGCGCGCCATGCCGGCAGCCAGCGCGACAACTTCCGCCTGCGCCTGGCGCAATGCTCCCTGCTGCAACGTTTTGATGCGCGTGCCGACATGCGTCCGCTGCTGGCCACGCTGATTGAAGAACTCGACGCTCACCGCCTGGCCACTTGGGAACCCGATCTGGCGCGGCAAGCCCTGAAGTTGGCGGCGGCCGTCGAACTGCGATACGGCGCATCCGGCGCCGGACCCAATGAATCCATGCTGGCCCGCCTGGCCAGCCTGGACCTGCGGGCCGCCTGGCAACTTTCGCAGTCCACTGCCGCCGCCTAATCCATCCGTTACCAAGGAGAACTGCAATGGCCAATGATGGATCCGTAGCCCCGAAGGAACGTGTCAATATCGTCTACAAGCCGAGCACCGGCGACGCGCAAGAGCAGGTTGAGCTGCCGTTGAAGCAATTAGTGCTGGGCGATTTCACGCTGCAGGAATCAGATACGCCGCTCGACGAACGCAAGCCCATCCAGGTCGACAAGGACAATTTCAACGATGTGCTCAAGGCCCAGGGCCTGAGCGTGACGATGGCCGTACCCAACCGCCTGTCCGAGGGCGAAAGCGATGAGTCGCTGCCGGTCACGCTGAAGTTCGAGAACATCCGTGATTTCGAGCCTGACGCCCTGGTCGAGCAAGTGCCCGAGCTGCGCCAGCTGATCGAGCTGCGCGAGGCGCTGAAATCTCTGAAAGGCCCGCTGGGCAATCTTCCCGACTTCCGCAAGAAGCTGCAGGCGCTCATTCAAGATGAAGGCGCGCGCGAACGCCTGTTGTCCGAATTGGGTGTGCAATCGGCCGGGCCCGAGTCCGACCAGTCCAAGGAGTAATCGATGAGTCAGGAATCCTCCCAGCAACAGGGCGCGGCGCAGGCCGCGGAACAGGCCGGCGGGTCGCTGATCGACCAGCTGATCGAATCGACCCGCGTCAAGCCCGGCGACGACGCATATTCGATTACCCGCCAGGGGCTGGAAGCCTTCGTGGCGGAGTTGCTCGAGCCCAACCGCGCGAAAGAGAAAGTCAGCCAGGGCCTGATCGACGAGATGATCGCCGGCTTGGACCGCAAACTTTGCCGGCAGGTCGACGCGATCATGCACCAGGATCAGTTCCAGAAGCTGGAATCGGCCTGGCGGTCGCTGAAGTTTCTGGTCGACAGGACTGATTTCCGCGAGAACAATCGCATCGAGATCCTCAATGTGTCCAAGCAGGCGCTGCTGGAAGATTTCGAAGACGCGTCGGACATCACGCGCTCGGGCCTGTACAAGGCCGTGTACACGGCCGAGTTCGGCCAGTTCGGCGGCGAACCGTTCGGCACCATTATCGGCAACTACGAGTTCGGCCCGGGCGGGCAGGACATCAAGCTGCTGCAGTCGGTGGCCAGCGTCGCCGCCATGGCGCACACGCCGTTCATCGCCTCGGCCGGGCCGCAGTTCTTCGGCATGGATTCGTATGCCGGCCTGCCCAACCTGAAAGACCTGGCCGCGGTGTTCGAAGGCCCCCAGTACGCGAAGTGGAATGCCTTTCGGCAGACCGAAGACGCGCGCTTCGTGGGCCTGACGCTGCCCAACTTTCTGCTGCGCGTGCCGTATGGCGACGATACCGTGCCCACCAAACAGTTCCGCTACAACGAGGACGTATCCGGCGGCAGCACGGAATTCCTGTGGGGCAATGCGGCCTTCGCGTTCGCCAGCCGACTGTCGGAAAGCTTCGCTCAGTACCGCTGGTGCGCCAACATCATCGGCCCGCAGGGCGGCGGAACGGTGGGCGACCTGCCGGTCTACAACTATGAGGCCATGGGCGAGACGCAGACCAAGATCCCCACCGAGGTGCTGATCTCGGAGCGGCGCGAGTTCGAACTGGCCGAACAGGGCTTCATTGCGCTGACCATGCGCAAGAACACCGACAACGCCGCATTCTTCTCTGCGAATTCAGTACAGAAGCCCAAGTTCTTCGGCAACAACAAGGAAGGCAAGGAAGCCGAGCTGAACTACAAGCTCGGCACGCAGCTGCCCTACATCTTTGTCGTGAGCCGGCTGGCGCATTACATCAAGGTGATCCAGCGCGAAAACATCGGGACGTGGAAAGAACGCACGGACCTGGAATCGGAGCTGAACAACTGGATCCGCCAGTATGTCGCGGATATGGACAATCCGGCCGCCGGCGTGCGCAGCCGCCGTCCGCTGCGCCAGGCAGAAATTACCGTGTCGGATGTGGAAGGTGATCCGGGATGGTATCGCGTGGGCCTGAAAGTGCGCCCGCACTTCAAGTACATGGGTGCGTCTTTCACGCTTTCTCTGGTGGGCAAGCTCGACAAGAGCTGATCCGCCTTCAACCCGGAATTGGCGTGCCGGCTGCCACCGGCACGCCGCCGGACCTGCATGTAATGCAGATACTTCTTCAACTGCAAGGAGCAATTTACCATGGCAATGCCGTGCTACCTGACCCTCGAAGGGCAAAACCAAGGCAAGATCGAAGGATCTTGCGAAGTCAGCGGACACGAGGGCAAGATCCTCGTCCAGGCTGTCGACCATTCCATCGAACTGCCCAAGAACCCGCAAACCGGCCTTCCGTCGGGCAAGCGCCAGCACCTGGGCATCACCCTGGTGAAGGAAATCGACAAGTCGTCTCCCAAGCTGTACCAGGCGCTGTGCTCGGGCGAGCAGCTCAAATCGGTGCTGCTCGAGTTCTACCGTATCAGCCCCAAGGGCACGGAAGAAAAGTACTACACCATCAAGCTCGAGAAAGCGGTGATCGTGGCCACCCATCTGTGGGTGCCCAACTGCCTGCAGCCCGACAATCGCCAGCTCGGGCACATGGAAGACATCGGCATGACCTACGAAAAGATCGTATGGACCTGGGAGCCCGACGGTATCGAATCGGAAGATTCGTGGCTGGCGCCGAAGTAATTGCCTGAGAGCGCGGGCCCTTCGGGGCTCGCCATTGTCCCATGAGAGAACTTCGCTTGCTGGAACGCGTGGCAGGCCTGGGCGGCGACATGCAGCGTTCGCACATTACCCGCGCAGAGATCCTGGTGGAGTCGATCCTGAACCATCTCAGGCGCATTCTCAACACGCGCCAGGGCAGCGTGCCTATCGACTCGTCGTTCGGCGTGCCGGATTTCACCAACCTGGCGGGGTCGTTCGCAAGCGGCACCACGGGACAGATGATCGAAGACATGAATCGCATGATCCAGCGCTACGAACCGCGGCTGCGCCAACCGCGGATCACCTTCGTCGAATCCCAGGACGAGGTGCTGTCGCTGGCTTTTTCCATCTCCGGCCTGATCGCCGTGGATGACCACGAAATACCCGTACGTCTGAGCTCGCACGTGGCCGCCAACGGCCATGTGTCCTTGAAAAGGCAATAGGCCATGCTGAATCGCTACTACGAACAGGAACTGGGCTACCTGCGCACGCTCGCGGCTGAATTCGCCGCCGGCAATCCCGCGCTGGCTCCGCTTCTGGGCGCAGGCAGCGCCAGCGACCCCGATGTGGAACGCCTGCTGGAAGGCGTGGCCTTCATGACGGGCCTGATGCGCCACCGGCTGGACGACGATTTTCCCGAATTCATCCAGAACCTGGCGCAACTGCTGTTTCCGCACATGCTGCGGCCCTTGCCTTGCATGACCATCATGCGCTACCAGCCTCGCGCGGCGCTGGAAGGCGCTGTGACGATCCCGGCGGGCACCGAGTTCGCCTCTGTGCCCGTGGACGGCCAGCGAGCCATTTTCCGGGCTTCGTTTCCCGTGACGCTGGAGCCGGTGGAACTGCTTGGCGCGCAGTGGGAAGGCGGCGGCACGCAGCCGCGCTCGCTGCGCTTGCAGTTCAGCCTGGCAGGCCTGCCGGGCGCGGCCTGGGCCGGCGACAGTCTGCGGTTCTTCCTGGGCGACGCGCATGCCGACGCGGCGCGCCTGTACCTGTTGCTGCTTCGCCATGTGCGCGAGGTGCGCATCAGCGCCGAGGGCGGCCCGCTGACAGCGTTGCCCGCCAGCGCCATCCAGCCGGCCGGCCTGCACCCCGACCTGGAGCTGCTGCCGTGGCCGCGGGGCGCGCACCCCGCCTGGCGCGTGCTGTACGAGTACTTCGCGCTACCCGAAAAACTGCTGTTCCTGGACATTGCCGGCTTTTCCCGCTGGACCTCGCGCGGTGCGGGCAACCGGTTCTCGGTGCAGCTTATGTTCGACCAGGTGCCCGACTGGGCGCCTGCCGTCGGCGCGTCGAGCTTCATTCTGAACGCGACTCCGGCGGTGAATTTGTTCAAGCATGACGCGCATCCGATCCGGATCGACCATTTGCAGCCCGATTACCGCATCCGGCCGATCGCGCGCGGCAACCGGTCGGTAGAACAGATTTTTTCTGTGGACAGCGTGCAGGCGCGCACGCCCGATGGCCGCGAGCAGGAATACCATGCTTTTTCGGCCATGCAGGGCGAAGACGCCGCCTCGTACAACCTCAGTATCCGCGCCTCGGCCCTGCATCGCGGCCATGACCATTTCCTGAGCCTGCCTTATGCCACCGGCGAGACGCCGCAGGCCCTGACCCTGTCGACGCGGCTGACCTGCACGCATGGCGCCCAGCCGCAAGGCTTGCGGCTGGGCGATGTGTGCGAGCCCACCGACAGCTCGCCGGCACGGGTGGAATTCAGCAACATCTACGGCATTACGCCGTACAGCCCGCCCGTCATCGACAGCACCCTGCTGTGGCGCGTGCTGTCGCATTTGAACGCCAACCATCTGGCGCTAGCCAACGAAGGGCAATTGCGCGACCTGCTGTCGCTGTACGTGCCGGCGCGCCAGGCCGATGCGCAGCGCCATGCGGCCGCGCGGCGCAGCATCGAGTCGATCGGCCAGGTCGCTGTCGAGCCGGTGCGCCGCATTGTGCACGGCATGCCGGTGCAGGGCAACGAGGTGCGCATTGAATGCCGGGGCGACCACTTTCCCGGCCGCGGCAGCCTGTTCCTGTTCGGCACGGTACTGGACGAATTCCTGGCCGGCACGACTGCCATCAATACCTTCAGCGCCCTGACGCTGGTGGATATCGTCAACGGAGAGACCCTGGAATGGCCAGCGAAGATCGGTCGCTATCGCCTGCTGTGACGCCCGCCGGGGCCGACCCGCTGCTGGCGCAGGGGCATCGCTACGCCTTTTTCCAGGCGTTGCGGCTGCTGCGCCTGCGCAGCGCCGACGCGCAGGAATTCTCGCAAAATGTGCGCGTGCGCCCTGCCGCCACACTGTCGTTCCCGGATCGCGACATCGAAGAGATCCAGCTGGACGCGGCCGGCAAGTATCGGATTACCGCCAACTTTTTCGGCCTGTACGGCGTTACCTCGCCCCTGCCTACGTTTTATACCGAAGACCTGATCGAAGAGCAGCTGCAGGGCAGTTCGACGGCGCGCGATTTCATCGACATTCTGCACGCTGCCCTGTATCCGCTGCTGTTCCGCGCCTGGGAAAAAAACCGCACCTGGCTGGCGGTGGCCGAGCGGCAGGACGCCAATCGCCTGGACCATCTGTATGCGCTGGTGGGCATGGGCGGCGGCGCCGGCGCGCATTACCCCGGGGTGCGCGGCCTGCTGCCGCATGCCGGCAATTTCAACCAGTTTCCCCGCTCCGCGCTGGGCCTGCAATCGTTGGCGGCGGGACTGCTGGATGGGCTGCCCGTAGACGTGGAGCCGTGCGTGCCCGAGATCGTCTCGATTCCCGAACCGGCGCGCTGCCTGCTGGCGGAGCAGGCGTGCGAATTGGGCGAGAACGCCATGCTGGGCAGCCGGATCGCCGAGCGGGCCGGCGGCCTGATCGTGCACATCGGCCCGATTCCGGCTCACCGCCTGCAAGACCTGCTGCCCGGCGCAGCGCTGCATGAGCGCCTGGTGCACGCCATTACGCTGTACCTGCGCGCGCCGCTGCGCTGCGCGCTGGGCCTGCGGGTCGAGCCGCGGCAGCGGCAAGGCGCCCGCCTGGGCGAAGGCTGGTGCCAGCTCGGCCTGGACACCTGGCTGCCCGAAGACATGCCGGGGAACACCGCGAATCCGTGGCCCCGCTACGACGAAGTTTTCCTGTCCATCGACACCGATCCGACACGAATCTCCAAAGAGGTCCTGCAATGATGCTGGTAGAACTGAAGCCGCTGTTCACACGCCTGAACCCTTACTGCTCGGCCGCCCTGGAGGGCGCCGCCAGCCTGACGCTGGCCCGCAATCATTACGAGATCGCGGCCGAGCACATGCTGCGCCGCCTGATCGAGGCGCCGGAGGGCGATGCGGCGCGCATTCTCGCGCATTTCGATATCGATGCCCTGCGCCTTGCCGCCCAGCTGGATGATGCGCTGGGACAATTGAAAAACGGCAATCCGGGGCGCCCGGTTTTTGCCGGGCTGCTTACCGAATGGGTGCAGGAATCGTGGCTGGCGGCCTCGATCACGCTGGGCCAGAGCCGCGTACGCAGCGGCGCCATGCTGCTGGCGCTGGTGTCGCGGCTGAGCTATTACGGTGCCGGCACGCGCTACGCGGAAACACTGCGGGCGATCTCGCGCGAGCAGCTGGCGGCCGAGTTTGACAGCATTGTCGACGGATCCAGCGAAGCCGACACACGCATCGCCGATGGCGCGGGTGCGGCCCCGGGCGCCGCAGCCGGCGCAGGCGCGGGGGAAGCCGCCATCGGACGCTTCTGCGAAGACTTCACCGCCAAGGCCCGTGCCGGCAAGATCGACCCGGTGTTCGGCCGCGACAACGAAATCCGGCAGATGATCGACATCCTGGCGCGCCGCCGCAAGAACAATCCTATTTGCGTGGGCGAACCGGGGGTGGGCAAGACCGCGGTGGTCGAGGGCCTGGCGCTGCGCATCGTCAATGGCGACGTGCCCGATTTCCTGCGCGACACCCGCCTGCTGGGGCTGGACCTGGGCCTGCTGGAAGCGGGCGCCAGCGTCAAGGGCGAATTCGAGAACCGGCTGCGCGGCGTCATCGACGAGATCAAGGGCTCGGTCAAGCCCATCATCCTGTTCATCGACGAGGCGCACATGCTGATCGGCGCGGGCGGCCAGAGCGGCGGCTCGGATGCCGCCAACCTGCTCAAGCCCGCCCTGGCGCGCGGCGAACTGCGCACGGTGGCGGCCACCACTTGGTCCGAATACAAAAAGTACTTCGAGAAAGACCCGGCCCTGGCGCGCCGCTTCCAGCTGGTAAAGCTGGACGAACCCGATGTGCAGACCGCGGTGCAGATCCTGCGCGGCCTGAAAGACCGCTACGAGGCGGCTCATGGCGTCACGGTGCGCGACGATGCCATCGTGGCGGCCGCCGAATTGTCGGATCGCTACATTACAGGGCGCCTGCTGCCCGACAAGGCCGTGGATCTGCTGGACACGGCGGCGGCGCGGGTGCGTATCGGCCTGGGCGTGAAGCCGGCCGAACTGGAAAGCCTGGAAAGCCGCCTGGCCGGCCTGGAGCGCGAGCGCGCGGCGCTGGCGCGCGACCTGCAATTCCAGCCCGGCAGTTACAGCGAGCGGCTGGACGAGATCGAGACCGAGCGCGCCGGCCTGCAGGCGCAGCGCGATGAGCTGGAAACGCGCTGGAACATCGAAAAAGAAGCAGCGGAGGCCGTGCTGGCGCTGCGGCGCGAGTTGGGCGCGGCGCCGCCGGACACGCCGGAAACCCTGCCCGGCCAGCTGGACGCCGCGCGCGGCAAGCTGAAAAGCCTGCAGGGCAATTCACCCCTGGTGTTCATCGAAACCGATCCCGACGCCGTGGCGCGCGTGGTATCTGACTGGACCGGCGTGCCTCTGGGCAAGATGCAGCGCGACGCGGTCAGCGGCGTGCTGGCGCTGGCCGACCGCATCAAGGAACGCATACGCGGCCAGGACCATGCGGTGGATCAGATCGCGGCCACGGTCAAGGCCGCCCAATCGGGCCTGCGCGACCCGCAGCAGCCCCTCGGCGTGTTCTTGCTGGTGGGCCCGTCCGGCGTGGGCAAGACCGAAACCGGCCTGGCCGTGGCCGACCAGCTGTTCGGCGGCGAACATGCCCTGGTGTCCGTCAATATGAGCGAGTTCCAGGAAAAGCATACCGTCAGCCGCCTGGTCGGATCCCCGCCGGGCTACGTAGGCTACGGCGAAGGCGGCGTGCTGACCGAAGCCGTGCGCAAGCGGCCCTATTCGGTGGTGCTGCTGGACGAAGTGGAAAAGGCCCACCTGGATGTCGTCAATCTGTTCTATCAAGTGTTCGACAAAGGCACGCTGGCCGACGGCGAAGGCCGCGTGATCGATTTCAGTAACACGGTGGTGTTCTTGACCAGCAACCTGGCCACCGAGGAAATCGTCCGCCTGACGCGCGACGGCCGGCCCGACACCGAGGCCCTGACAACGGCAATACACCCGGTGCTGGCCAAGCATTTCAAGCCCGCGCTGCTGGCACGCATGACCGTCGTGCCCTATTACACCCTGCCGCCGTCCGAACTGGCCGGCATCGTCGATTTGAAACTGAACAAGCTGGCGCAGCGGCTGGAAGCGGCCAATCGCATCCGGCTCAGTTTCGACGCCGCGGTGCGCGACACCATTGCCGCGCGCTGCACCGAAGTCGACAGCGGCGCCCGCAACATCGATTTCATTCTGCGCAAGAGTCTGATGCCCTTGCTGTCCGATACGGTGCTGTCTGCGCTGGCCGAAGGCCGCACCCTGAGCGCCCTGCATGTGGCGCCGGATGATGACAGCGGCTGGACCATCGCCGCCACAGAGACCTGAACCCATGACCAGCCCTTACGACTACCGCCTGGACTGCCAGGCCCTGCACGACCTGGTGCCAGGCCAGGCCATCAACGTTACGCACTGGCGCGGCGCCGAGGCGGTCTCGCGCCCCTACCGTTTCGAGATTACTTTCGCGGTGCGCCAGGCCGATCTGGCTTTGGAAAAACTGTTGAACCAGCCGGCAAGCCTGTCGGCGCACAAGCCGGACGGCACCGTACTGCGCTGGCACGGCATTGTGACGCAAGGCGCGCAGCGGGGCGCCGACGAGACCTATGACTACTACCAGGTGGTTCTGGAACCCCGGCTGGCGCGGTTGCGTCACCTGAAATGGTCGGACATCTACCTGAACCAGCAGCTCGACGACATCATCCAGCAGTTGCTGCGCCTGGCTGAGCTCGACGAACCTTACAGCAGCGCCGATGCGCCGTACGACTACCGCATCGCGGCCAGCCAGCTGGCGGCCACCCGCACGCCATTCGCCTGCCAGTTCGAGGAAACCTGCCTGGACTTCCTGATGCGCAAGCTGGAATTCTACGGCGTGTATTTCTGGTTCGAGCAAGGCGAGAGCCAGGAATCGGTGGTGTTCGCCAACAATGTCGACCAGCAGTCTTCCGACGCGGACGGTGTGGTTTACTACCCCAAGGGCGTAATTGATCCCGATGCGCGGGAAGTCGCGCTGACGCGGCTGAACCGGCGCGTCAGCCTGCATCCTGGCAGCGTGACGCTGCACGATTCGAACGACCTGGGCAACACCGCCCTGTCATTGGCCAGCAGCGCCAGCGTGCCCGCTCCTACGGCCGGCTTTGGCGAAGTGCATCTTGCCGAAGATCATTTCGAGAAGCTGCAGGATGAAAACAGCGTCGCGGGGGCCACCCTGGCGCTCTGGCGCGGCCAGGAGCTGGCGTGCGAACGCCTGCGGGTCGACGGCGAGGCGCGCACGCCTGGCGTCTGCGCGGGCCGCATCATCGAAGTATCAGAATATCTGCGCGGCACGGATCCCACCCAGTACTACGTAATCGAGATCACGCACGAAGGCACCCAGACGCTGGAAACCGCGCCCGAGACCGATGCGCCCGCCTACGTGGCGCACTTCATGGCGCTGCCGCGCTGGCAGGACATGGCTGACTCGGGACGGCAGCCGCTGCAGTTCCGGCCTGCGCGCGTGACGCCCGTGCCTGTCATATCGCGCCTGGTTAACGGGTTCGTGGATATCGACACACCCAATCAACCGAAACAGTATGCGCAGCCCGACGATGACGGCCGCTACAAAGTCCGGTTCTCGTTTCCGCGCCAGCGCTACGCCGGCAACCAGAATTCGGCCTGGCTGCGCATGGCCACGCCGTATGCGGGCGGCGCGGCGACATCAGGCCTGGACAACGCAGGCATGCATTTCCCGCTGCGAGAAGGCACCGAAGTGCTGATTGCCTTCTTGAATGGCAACCCGGACCGGCCGGTCATCATGTCGACATTGCCCAATGTGGAATCCCCCAGTGTCGTCAATGCCCAGAACTCGGCCGATCATGTGATCCGCACGCCCTCGGGCAATGTGCTGGCCATGACCGATGCGTCGCAGAGCGCATCGAGCGATGGCGGAAGCACGGGCCAGCCGGGCATTTATCTGGGTACGACTACCGCTTCGACATCTTTGAACCTGGGCGCGGCCCATGACGCCACCATGCAGGATGGTTTCAACCTGACCACAAGCGCCGTCGGCCATATCAATGCCGACGCCGGCATGCTGATCGAGGTGCCGGGACATTTGAAGATAGCCGCGGGCAATAGCGGGGTGAAGAATGCTCTGGCCCAGATCGTTCCGGGCTTGCCGCCCGGTATCAACATATCGGAAAACATGGGCATCGTCATCCAGAATTTCCTGGGCGTTCGGATCATCGGAGTGGAAGCGATCAGCATCACCAATCATTTCGGGGGGAAGCTCGACATGATGGAATTGTTTTCCTTCCTTGTGACTCTGGGATATGGGAAGCAGATCCATTTGCTGCAAGCCAAAGTGGTCAACCCTTCTTCGAACTACTTCACTGCCGCGCTGCGCTGGGTCTCTGGCCAATGGAGCAATGTTGCGGTGAACAAGGTTGAAAAAGCGGGAAATATAAAACACATAGGGCTGGAGTCGCTCCAGGCGGTCAGCCCGAATTATTCCGTCAGGGCAGGCGGAAGCACCTTAACAATGACACCGCTCGAGTCGACGTTGTTCAGCCGTAACCTCAACATCAAAGGAACGACGCTCAAGATGGAAGGAGCGACAGCGAGCATGACATCCGACATTGAGATCGAGCTCAAATCTGGGGATATCGCGGCGCACGCCAAGGAAGCATTAGGCCTGACCGCAGGCCTGTCTATCGGGGTTGATGCGCCGAAGATCAAGGTCCAGGGCGAGATCATCCAGCTGGGTTGATGCTGCTATGAAAATCTCCAAGCCCGACGACGTCATCTTGCTTCTAGGCCGCCAGTCCCATGGCGGCCAGCCGAGCCTGGCCGTGACGGTCGGGTATGCCTGCGGCACAGACGGCGTGCGCTTGACTGAACAGCAGGCCTGGGCCTGGCTTGCGCCCATGTTCGATAAAGAACCGTTCGACCTGGGCGAGAAAAAACTGCGCGGCGGCTATGCGGTGGCGGGCAGCGCGTGCGCGCCGGCTGGCGAAACGGTGACTGGCATCACCGTGCGCGCCGGCGTCGGGGGGCTGGAAAAAGGTCTGCTGGTGCAAGGCGATCGGCACTGGATGCGGGGGTTGGCCGGCTGGCAGTCCAGCGCGCCGCGGGCTTTCGAGCGCATGCCGCTGGGCCTGGCGCACGCGTACGGCGGCGGCGGCTGGCCGCACAATCCACAAGGGCGTGGCCACTGCGCCGACCCGGACCAGGCCGAAGGCACGGCACTGCCGAATGTCGAGCACCCCCGCCATCCGGTGCTCAAGCCGTCCGATGTGCCCCCGCTGGCGACGCTGGGCCCGCTGCCGCAAGGCAGCCCCGCGCGTTCGCGCTGGCTGGGAACGCTGGACGCGGCATGGCAAAGTCGCCGGCTGCCCTGGCTGCCCGACGATACCGACCCGCGCTGGTTCGACAGAATGGAGCAGGATCAATGCCAGGACGGCTACTGGCGCGGCGACGAACCCTGGTTTGCCGAGCACATGCACCCTCGCCATGCCGTCTTGCGCGGCAAGCTGCCGGGCCTGCGCCCTCGCCTGCTGCTGCGCAGCGATCGCGCCCCGGAACAACGCAGTGAAGCGCGATTGGATCTGGATACGGTATGGCTGTTTCCCACCGATGAACGCGTCGTGGTGCTGTATCGCGCCAGCGTGGCCGTCAGGCGCGAAGACGCCGAAGACATGCTGGGGTTGGCCGTATTTACGGAAACACTGGATCAGCCGGCGCAGCCGGGCGAACACTGGGCCGCCGTGTGGCGGCGCCAGGAAGACGCCGACACCGCGCCCGCCGAGCCCAGTACGGCGGGCGCGGCCAGGGCTGAGGCCGACCGCGCCGCTGCCGCGGCAGAGATCGAAGCGGCAGCCCAAGAAGCACAGGCACACGAAAAGGCTGTGCTCAAAGAACTCGCCGACGAGGAACAAGAAGCTATCGACGAAATCGACCGGTACAGGAAAGCCGGCGGCATGTCGTCTGTCAGCGCCGCGCTTGAGAGAGCCAAAGCGCTATACGGACATCTGGAAGAGTCGGTGCCCGAGGTCGACGAGTGGCCCGACGAGCCGGCCGCCTTTGCCCGGGCCGTGCAGAATTATCTGGATCACCAGCTGGCCGAGGCCGAAGACGAAGCGCGAACGTACTTGAAGGCGCAAGGCCGGGACTTTGACAAAGTCATGGCCAGGGCCAAGGCCGAAGCCCCTCTTCACGACAGCCACGATCTGGCCAAGACACTGGCGGCCATGCCCATGGCGCCCGCGAAAAAACAGGCCCTGCTGGCGGAATACCAGGTATTCACGAAAAAAATGGATGCTCTGGAGGCAGAGACAGACGAACTGGAACGCGCCGCCGATGCGCTGGACGCCGAGACTGCCCTGCCGCCGCCGCCCGGTATCGGCGAACCGCTGCCCCCCGGAAAGCGCACGGCGCTGGATCGCGAAGCACTGCTGGCGCGCCATGCGGCAGGCCAGTCATGCGCCTGGGCATTGCTGCAGGACCTGGATCTGTCGGACGTGCCGCTGCGCGGCGTGGACCTGTCGCACGCGCGGATCGAACGTTGCATCCTGCGTCGCGCCGGCCTGGAAAACGCCAGATTTCATGAAGCCGAGCTGCAGCAGTGCGATCTGGCCGGCGCCAGCCTGGAAGGGTCAAGCTTCAACCTGGCCCTGCTGACCGACTGCCAATTCGACGGCGTGTCGGCGCAGGGGGCTGATTTCTCTCAGGCGCGCCTGAAGACGGTGAGCCTGGCCAACGCGGCACTGGGTGCGACGCAATGGGCCGAGGCGCAGGTCAACGAATGCGGATTCGAGCAGGCCGTCATGCAGGCGGCGCAGGCAGGCCGCGCGGCATTCACGGCTTGCCGGCTGCCGGGCCTGGACGCCGGGCGGGCCGATTTCGCCCGGGCCACATTCGACCAATGCGCACTGACCGATGCCGTATTCAATGAAGCCACCCTGCCCCATGCCACGCTGATTGCCTGCCAGGCCGCCGGCGCCACGTTCGCCGACGCTCGCATGCCGGGCCTGCGCACCTTGAAAGACAGCGATCTTCGCCGCGCCCGCCTGGACCGCGCGCACATGGAGAACGCCAGCCTGCAAGATACCTGCCTGGCCGGCGCCAATTTGCGCGAAGCGCGGCTGGATCGGGGCCTGGTCAAGAACTGCAACCTGGCCGGCACGGATGCCTGGCACGTGACGGCGCGGGCGGCCAATTTCACCGGCAGCCGCATCGCCCAGGCCAGCTGGCGCGGCGCCAATCTGATGCAGTCGCGCTGGCCGGAAACCGTGCTGCAAGACGTGGACATGACCGGGGTCAACCTGCATGCGGCCGACACCCGCAGGGCGAGCGTGCAGGGCTTGAAGCTGGAACAGGCCTTGCTGACCCGTTGCCGCCTGCTCGAGGACTACGCCCATGACTGACGCCCCGAACCCGTTCATCGAGCAGCTGCGCGCCGGCGAGCCTGTCGCAGCTGCCGCCCTGGCCGGCGCCGACTTGCGTGGGGCAGACCTGACGGGCCTGCGCCTGCGGGGGCTGGACCTGCGCGGCGCGCGGCTGGACGGCGCCAACCTGGCAAAGACGGCCTGGCACGCCTGCCGTCTGGACCAGGCGCGGTTCGACCAGGCCATCTTGAGCGAAGCCGCTTTTACATCGTGCCAGGGGCGCAGCCTTTCCATGCGCGCGGCGCGCGCAGACCACGTATGGATGCAACAGTGCGCCTGGCAGGAAGCCGATTTCCGCCGGGTTGACCTGACCCGTTTCGCCGCGGTGGGCGTGGTTTTTTCCGGCTGTCAGCTGCAGGGGGCCACGCTGGCCCAGGCGTGGCTGTCGCAGTGCGATCTGTCGGGCCTGGATTTGTCCGATGTGGCTTGGACGCAGACTCACTTTCCGGACTGCCAGCTGCGCGGCGCGCGCCTGGCCGGCGCCAGCCTGGCGCAATGCTCGTTCAACCGGGTCGACGGCAGCGCGGCTGATTTCACCGGTATCCAGGCGGCATCTGTGTCGTTTTATGGCGCGCGGCTCAATGACGCCAGATTCGACGGGGCCGTGCTCGACGGCGCCATCTTCGACCAGGCGCGGCTCGACCACGCCAGTTTCTCGCGCGCATCGCTGCGCGCTGCCCGCTTGTATGGCGCCGGTTCGCTGGGCGTGACCTTCGCCGACAGCCAGCTAGTCGAGGCCGATCTGTCTCATTTTCAAGCGGCCCATGCCGATTTCTCGCATGCCGACTTGAGCCGCGCGCGGCTGCATGCCGTGCAATTGCCCGATGCCTTGTGGCGCGGCGCCGTGCTGGACGATGTGCGCCGCGACGATCTCGAATTGCGTGCCGCCGAGTTGTGGCGCCCCGCCGTATAACCGCGACAGGAAGGAATTGATCATGCTCCAACCGCTTGCCTCCACCCGCCCCGGCTGCGCCGATTCTGCCTTGCCCGCCGCCAACCATCAGGCCAACCTGCAGCATGCCCGCCTGGTCATGAGCGACGGCAGGCGTTATGCCGCGCTGACCAGCCAGGGAACGCAATGGGTCACGCCGGCCGCTGGATGCCTGCTGCAGCCCGCGGTCGGCGACCTGGCTCTGGTCAGTCTGGCCGCCGGCCAGGGATACATCCTGACGGTCCTGGAACGCGGCGCGCCGGAAACCCCCGCCGAGGTCACCGTGCCGGGCGATCTGCGGCTGTCGTTGCCGGAAGGCCGCCTGGCGCTGGCCGCCGCGCAGGGCATTGCACTGGATGCGGGCCCCGCGCTGGACGTGGCGGCCCGGCGCCTGAGCGCTGCATTGCAAGGCGCCGACCTGGCATGCCAGGCCTTGAAGCTGACCGGTGAGGAAGCCTTTACGCATTGGCATACCCGCACGGATGTGGCCGGCAGCCGCACGGACATTGCCACGCGCAGCGAAAGCCATGTCGGGCACAGTGTGCGCCGCGTTGCCGGCCACGAAGAGATAACCGCGCAGTCGGTGCGGCAGACGGTCGAGCAGGATTGGTCGGTGCGCGCTGATACGGCGTACCTGAAAGCGCGCGAGCGCGTGGCGCTGGATGCCGCGTCCGTTCAACTGGGCTGAGGGAGGCACGCCATGTTTTTGCTGAACAATGCCGGCGCCATGGCGACCGCCACGGTGCCCGATGTGTGTCTGACGCCGGCGGCGCCCTCGCCCATTCCCGTGCCCTACCCCAATATCGCTACCAGCGACATGGCCGATCCCGCCGGGATCGTCGAAACCGTGCTGGTGGTAGCCATGCCGGCCCTGAACCTGGGCAGCAAGATCCTGCTCAGCAACGGCGACCAGGGCGGCACGGCCGGCGGCGGTGTGGCTTGCGGCCAGATCATGGGCGAAGCGGCTTTCGTGAGCGGCAGCATGAGCGTGATGGTGGGCGGCAAGCCGGGCGTCCAATTGACCAGCCCGACGACCCACAACGCCAACAATACGATGGGCCTGGTGGCGAGCCCGAGCCAGACGATCGTGATGCTGATGGGATGAGAGGCGCCATGTCGATTCCGCATCGCCTGATTCTTTGCCGGCTGCTGCCCGCGGCGTTGTGCGTGGGCGTCCTGGCCGCGTGCAGTTCGCTGAACAGCATGATGGGCGGTTCCTCCGAACAGGACGCACTGAAGGCGCTGAAATGGACCTATGCCGCCGATGGCGTGCAGATTGCCGTGACCGCCGACCCGCATTTGAATCAATCTGCCGACCAGCCCCATACCCTGGCCGTGGCGGTCGTGCAGATGGAAGATCCCAACGCATTCACCGGCGCAACCGGCAACAGCGCCAAACTGACCGCCCTGTTGCTGGGCAACAGCCCTCCTCCGGGCATGTTGGCGCTGAACCGCGTTTTCATTTCGCCCGGCGAGCAGCGCATCATTACCCTTCCGCGGGTCGAGAAAGCCCAGTACGTGGGCCTGGCCGCGGGCTACTACCACCTGGATCCGGCCCGCAGCGTCCGCCTGTACCGCATCGGCGTGGAAGTGGACGCGTCAGGCATCATCGTCACGACCCGCAATGCGACGCCCGAGCCCCTGAAGATCGATCTGCGGCTGGGGCCGGACGGCATCGAGGAATCGCCCGGCACCCGCACGCCGCCGGTGCCGCTGACCAAGCCACAGGGTGGCCCCATGCCGCCGCCGGCCTCCTCGCCAGCCCCTGCGGCGGCGCCCGCCGGCCAGTCCGCCACCCAACCTTGAGCCCTTACTCGCCAAATGCCAATGAAGCCACTTAATCAACCACTGTTCTGGCACCAGGGCCTGTTTCTGCAACCTCATCATTTCCAGTACCAGGACGCCTGGATCGTACGAAACCTGGCGCGGCAGCTGGACATGGTCATGCCTTGGGGCTGGGGGCTCGGCGCCCTGCAGATCGACGACACCGCGCTGGCGGCGCGCCATTTCGTGGTGGACCAGCTTACGCTGCGATGGCCCGACGGAACCTTGACGGAATATCCCGGCAACGCGCGCATCGAGTCCTTGCGCTTCGAGCTGGCCGATTTTTCCCAGGGCCCCCGCACGCTGTATGTGGGGCTGCGCCGCCATGTCGAAGGCCAGCCCAGCGTGCAGAAGTTCGAGAACCTGGACGATGCCGCCCAGGCCAACGCCCGCCTGATCGTTCCCGCCGACCCGCAACGCGTGCCCGACCGCTATGCCCAGGGGCCCGCGGGCCGGGTCACGCTGATGACCTATGTGCTGCGGCTGTTCTGGGAAGAAGAACTGGACAATCTGGGCGACTATGACTTGATTCCCATCGCCCGGCTGGAGCAGGATGGTGAAGTGGTGCGCATGGCGCCTCGCTTTGTGCCGCCGTGCCTGAACCTGGCGGCGTCGCCGCAGCTGCAGCAGATGCTGCGCGAATTGCGCGACGAAGTCATCGGGCGGGCACGCCAGCTCGAGGTGTTCAAGCAGCCAGTCGCCAGCCGCTCGGACGATGCGCAATTCACCCCTGTGCTGGCCCTGTCCGTGCTGAACCGCTACGGTCCGCAGATCACTCACCTGATCGAGTCGCCGCAGACGCATCCCTGGACGATATACGGCGTATTGCGGCAGCTGGCCGGCGAGCTGAGCACATTTTCGGAATTCTGCGATCTGCTGGGCGAAACGCGCGACGGCCAGCAACTGGTGCCCTCTTACAAGCACACCGACATCGGCCAGGCTTACAGCGCCACCATGGAGCTGATCCGCCGGCTGCTCAATGAAATCACGGTCGGCCCCGAGATGCTGGTGCGTTTCGAGCAGGACGGCACCACCTCCAATCTGTACCGGGCCGAAATGCCGGACAACTTCTTCGGCCCCCGCCATCGTTATTACCTGATGGCGCGCAGCGCGGCCGTCACCGAATCGAAAGAACTGGGCGACCTGATCCTGATGGAGGCCAAGCTGGGCACGCCGGACCAGATCGAGACCCTGGTAACCCGTTCATTGCCCGGCCTTGAACTGTTGCCGCTGCAAGCGCTGCCGCTGGGCATGCCGCGGCGCGCAGGCGCCACGTACTTCCGCCTGGAAAGCCTGTCCGATGCCTGGGACGACGTGCTGCGCGACCGGCGGCTGGCGTTCTTCATGCCGGATGCTCCCGCCGATTTGCGGCTGGAACTCATCGTGATCAAAGGATAAGCCGTGCGCTTGAGCAACTTCTGGATTCCCGCCATTGAATCGGCCCGCGCAGCGCTGGCGCAATCCACCCTGGATGCGCCAGCGCTGTCGGCGCAATTGCGGGCCACTCTCGATGCCGCGGCCGGCCGCGCGCAGGACCAGGGCTTTGCGCATGAAGATGTGCAGCTCGCTCTGTTTGCGGTAGTGGCATGGATCGACGAGCAAGCCATGTCGCGCGAGTGGCCGGGAGCCTCGGCCTGGCGGCTGGCGCCCCTGCAGCGCCACTACTTCGCCACGACCCGGGCCGGCGCCGCGTTCTTCGAAAAGCTCGAAGCCCTGCCGGATGACGCCGCCGATGTGCGCGAAGTGTACGGCCTGGCGCTGCTGGCGGGGTTTCATGGGCGATACACGCATCGGCCGCCCGGCGAGCTGGCGGAGTATCGCCGGGCCGTGCTCGAGCGCATCGCCCAGGAACGAGAAATCACGCCTCTGAGCGCCGACCTGCCGCTGTTTCCGCAATCGGGCGCGCTGGCCAGGCGGCCTGTGCGCCATACGCGGGGCCTGGCGCCATCGCTGGCCAGCCTGCTGCTGATCGTGGTGCCGCTGTGCATGCTGCTGGGCCTTTACCTGTTTCTGGACCATCGCCTCGCGCAGAGCGCCGCGCGGCTGATCGCGCCGCTTGCCGGCAGTCTTTGAACGCTATCGGGCAAAACCCCTGACTCCATGATGTTCAAGAAACTACTCGTTGTAATCGCCTGGGTGCTGGGCCTGATCCTGCTGGCGCTGGGATGCTGGGTAGCGGGACTGTACCTGCAATGGCCATTGTGGCAGTCACTAGCCTTGTTCGCCGGCATCCTGCTAGGTTTGTGGCTGCTGTCCTGGCTGCGCCGCCGCTGGCTGGCCTGGCGCCTGCGCCGGCGCCTGGCGCGCCCGGTCGGCGGCGGCACCGCCGACACGCGGCGCCTGGATGCCGACTGGCGCGCCGGATTGAGCGCGCTGAAATACTCGCGCCTGTCGCGGTTCGGCTCGCCATTGTATGTGTTGCCCTGGTATCTGGCCCTGGGACCCCAGGAACCCGGCAAGTCGGCGCTGCTGCGCAGCATCGCCGGCAGAGGCCCGGTGCACGGCGATGGCGAAGATGCGCCGGTGCTGCAGTGGTGGCTGATGCGCCACTGCGTCGTGCTGGACCCCACCGAGTCGATGGGCGAAGAGCACGTTGCGCCCGCGTCGGCCTACTGGCGCCGGCTGCTGCACTGGATGATGCGCACGCGCCGGCGCGAACCGTTAAACGGCCTGATCCTGGCCTTCAGCGCAGACTGGCTGACGCAAAGCGACGAGGCGCAACTCAATGACACCGGCCAGGGTTTGCGCAAGCGGCTGGATGAGCTGACGCGCGTCTACAATGCGCGCGTACCGGTCTATATCGTGCTGACCGATTGCCAGAAACTGCGCGGCTTCGCGGCATGGACGGCCAGCCTGGGGCCCGCCGCCAGCAGCCAGGCCATGGGTTTCCTGAACCTGGCGCCGGGCTCGGGCGTCGGCCAGTTCATCGGCGATGCCTTTAACAGCATTGTGCACCGCATGTTCGACCTGCGGATATTGCAGGGCATACATGGCCGGCCCAACGACGACGCCTTCGGCCTGCCCGAGCGCATGGCGCCGCTGGCCATGCGCCTGGGCAGCGTGCTGCGGCCGGCGTTCCAGGCCACTCCCTATGCCGAAACCCCGCTGTTGCGCGGCCTGTACCTGACGGGCCGTCCTGCCGGCGCCGACCGCGGCGAACCCGCCTGGTTCAGCCCGGGCCTGTTCGAGCAGGCCCTGCCCGCGCAGCGCCATGCCTGGCAGCCCATGGAGCGCTGGCGCCACTGGCGCCGGCTGCTGCGGCATGCTGTCGTGGTCGTCTGGCTGCTGGCCTGCCTGGGCGCCGGCGCCTTGCTGGTCTATTCCAGCCGCGTTGCCGATCAGCAGCTGCAGGCGGCCAACCTGCGCGGCCTGAATGAACGGCCCGACTTCACCGGTCCGATGTCCTCGGATCTGCATGCGCTGCAGGCCGCACGCGGCGCGGTGCACAAATTGCAGGCCCGCCCGCGGTGGCAGCAACGCTGGCTGCCGTTCCAGCGCCGCGTCAACCAGGTCCAGCAAGCCGTGGCCGACATCTATACCCGCAATTTCCACGACAAGATCATTGCTTCCAACCTGGACCCGCTGCTGGCCACCAGCCTGCCGCACGTGGATGATGACCACAGCGAAAAGTTGCTGGCCGCCTGGATCCAGACCCTGGTTCGCCGCATCAACCTGCTGAACGCCGCGCTGCAGGGCCAGGATGTCTATGCCTTGCCCGCGCCGGGCACCGAATTGCCGCTGCTGTTCGCCAGCGCCAGGCGTCCGGCGCCTGATCCGATCGACGGCCTGCTGCTGGGCGATATGTACAAGGATTATCTGTCCTGGCAGACCGACCGCCAGACCATGACGTCAGAGCAGCGCGCGCTGCGGCAGGTGCTGATCAACCTGAACCTGACCGATCGGCCCATAGGCTGGATCTACGCATGGGTGGATTTGCAGGGTTCGCTGCAACCTGTGCGGTTGACCGACTTCTGGAATATTCCGGCGCAACCGGACCAGCCCTATGTCCCCGCGGCGCTGACGCCTGCCGGAGAACAGGCGGTATCCGGCTTCGTCAGCGAACTGGGACAGGCCACGGGCAACAGCCGGCTCTGGTCTCAGCGCCGCGACGAGTTTCGCCAGCAGTACCGCGAAGAAGGTTTGAACGCATGGTATGCCTTCGCCGACGCTTTTGCATCGGCGCCCGGCCAGCTGGCTGACGGCTCGGCGCGCCGTACCGCGCTGTCCATGCTGTTCACCGCCAATGATCCGTACCGCCGCTTGCTGGGCCTGCTGTCCGTTGTGGGACAGCGCTGGCCGGATGCCTCGCGGCCCGGCTGGATGCAGCAGGCCATTCAGCTCGACCATCTGATGACCGTGGAACAGAAGGAAACTGGCGAGCCCGATACCCTGACATCCAGCCTCGAGCGGCGCGTCGGCGTGGCGCAGCAGTTCGGCGGCAGCCTGCTTCAGCAGCTGCCCGACGGCGGTTCTGTGCACAACGGCCTGGCCGCATTGCGCGCGGATCGCGATTCCCTGGGTTCGCTCAACGCCTACCACAAGGGTGTGGCCGATACCATCGTGCTGCTGCAGCAGGGTGATGGCAATGCCATGAAAGCTGCGATTGATATCTGGTCGTACGGACACAACCCGGCGGTCAAGTCAGCGCCGCTGATCGATGCGAATGCGGCGTTGGGCAAGCTGAAAAAATACACCGACATCAAGACCGGGCCGCGCACCGACGTGGTCTGGAAGCTGGCCTCGGGGCCGCTCGACTTCACTCTGGACTATGCCAGCCGCATCGTGGCCTGCCGCCTGCAGCAAAGCTGGGAAAACTCGGTGCTGAGCGTGCTGCACGGCGTGACCGACGCCGACCTGGCCAACGACATGCTGTTCGGCGAGCGCGGGCAGGTCAAGGCATTCCTGGACGGCGACGTCAAGAACTTCATCGACCAGAATGCCAACCGCTACCAGGGCCGCGTCGCCCTGGGCCAGACCATTCCCTTGAATGGCCAGTTCTACGCCTTTGCCAGCCTGGCGCAACTGCGCCAGGTCACGCTGGCCGGTCAGCAGATGCAATCCAAGCGGTCCCAGAGCGAAGTGCAGGCCCTGACCACGCAGCAAACCGAGGTGGACAAGCAGATTGCCAAGCTCGAGGCCACCACGGCCAATGTGACGCTGAACACCGTGCCGCCACAGACCAATCCGGACGCCCGCCAGCTGCCGGAAAGCGTGACGCTCAGCCTGCAATGCGCCAGCGGCCGCATCACCCTGGAAAACCTGAACTTCCCCAACAAGGCGGTGTTCCCGTGGGCGCTGGCCAATTGTGGGGATACGGCGCTCAGCATCCGCTATCCCGGGTTTGAACTGAACCGCCAATGGAGCGGTGCGCGCGGCTTTATCGACTTCCTGAAGGAGTTTTCCAGCGGCCAGCGGCGCTATACCGCGGCCGATTTCCCCGATCAGGCAGCGTCGATGCAGCAGGCCGGCGTGCAGTGGATCGCGGTGACCTACCGGCAGCAAGGGCAGGCGCCCCTGGTCGCGGCATTTGCCGAAGCGGACAAGCTTGCGGCGCAGGCCGGCGAAGTCAAGGCGCGCCTGGAGCAGCTGCAGCCCGGCACCGCGCCCGGCTCCAGCGTCCCGGCGCCCCGGCCCGCGCCCACGGTGCCGCGGCAAATCGTTTCGCTGTGCATGGGCCCGGTGTCTGTCCCGGTCCAGTCGCCGGCCCCTGCCCCGGCTCGCCAGACCGAGCCGGCCCGGCATGAGCAGCCCACGCCCCGGCCCGCGGCGCCTGCGCCGTCAACACCGGCAGCGCCGGCGGCGGGCGAGTACGCGGTGCAGGTGGGCATCTTCGCGCACCCGGACCCCGTGCGTGCGCAACTGGCGCTCAACGGTTTTGACGCCGCCGAAGCCGGCATCGAGCTGAAGGGACGCCACTACACGCGCATCCGCATCGAAGGATTCGCCGACGTGCAGGCAGCCCGGGCCGCCGCGGAAAAAATCGCGCACCTGCTCAAGCTGAAACCGGCCGTGCTGCGCAATGGAAAGGTGATGAACTGACCGGCCGTTCATACGTCCACAGGTAGCTGCCGTCCAGGTCCTGGAACGACCGGCAGCCGATCTGCGTCATGACCATGTCGAGTTCGTTGCGCACGATCTGCAGCGCCCGCTCGGCGCCCTTTTGTCCGCCCGCCGCCACCGCGTACAGGGTGGGTCGGCCGAAGATGGTCGAGCAGGCGCCCAGCGCCCGCGCGATGGCCACGTCCGAACCGCGCCGCACGCCGCTGTCCAGGATCAGCGGCATCCGGTCGCCCACCGCGGCGCGGATCGCCGGCAGCATGTCCAGCGGCGCCGGCGCGGCGTCCAGCTGCCGGCCGCCATGGTTCGAGACCACCAGGCCGTCCACACCCAGGCGCGCTGCTTCGCGCGCATCGTCGGGATGCAGCAGCCCCTTGATTATCAGCGGGCCGTCCCACGACCGGCGGATGCGCTGCATGTGCTGCCAGCTGATCATCGGCGCCGGCGTCAGCGTGCCATACAGATCGGCCACCGCCGCGGCATTGGCATCGCTGCGCGCGTAGGGTTTCCAGTTCTGCATCATGGGGATGCCCCCGGTACGCAGGTAGCGCAACACCCAGGCCGGATGGCCCAGGGCTTCCAGCACCACGCCCGGCGTCATGCGGAACGGCCGTGTAAAGCCGTTGCGCCGGTTGCGCTCGCGGTTCGAATTGACCGGCACATCCACCGACACCACCAGCACGCGCACGCCCGCCTCGCGCGCGCGCCGGACCAGGTCGTCGTTGATGCGCTCATCGCGCGTGCAGTACATCTGGAACCACACGTGCTCGGGGGCTATCGTAAAGGCGTCTTCCCAGGCCGCATTGCTGGCGCTGGACAGCAGAAACGGCACATCGGCCTGCCGCGCGGCCGCGGCCAGCATCAGGTCCGCGCCCGGCCGGAACAAGCCGGCCAGGCCGGTGGGCGAAATGCCGATCGGGCTGGCATAGCGGCGCCCGAACAGCTCCACCGACTGGTCGCGGGCCGACACGTCGCGCAGGTAGCGCGGAACCAGGCAATAGCGCTCGAACGCCTGGCGGTTGCGCTTCAGGCACAGCTCGCCATCGGCGCCGCCATCGATGAAATCGAACGCAATGCGCGGCAGTTTGCGGCGCGCCAGCCGGCGCATGTCTTCCAGGTTGATCGCGGATTGAAGATTCACGGCGCGCTCTTGGCAAATAACGACGCCATAACCTTAAGCGGGCGGGCGCGCGCCGTTGCGGACCACGCCCGCGCCTATTTCATATGCTGAACTTGTTTGCGTCGGCCGACAGGGTCGCGGCCACGGCCTGCAGTGCGGCGCGCAGTTCGGGCAGGCGCTCTTCGCCGTACAGCTCGGCGGTTCCCATCAGGCAGGCCGCGGCGAAACTTGCGCCGCGGGCGTCACGCACCGGCATGGCAAACGCGTGCACGCCCGGCACTACATCGCCCAGGTTGACGCCCCAGCCGTGATGGTCGGAGCGTTCCTGCATTTTCTGCAACGCGTGCAGGCGCATGGTGCCGTGGCCGGCGATTTCCTGGGCTACGTTGTTCAGCAGCACTTGCCGGGCTTCGTCGCCGGCCAGCGTCTGGATGATGGCGATTCCGCCCACCGACGTGATCAGCGGCCGGCGGGTGCCCTGCTGAACCATCAAGCCGGCCAGGGGCAAGGCGCCCACCCGGATGCTGCACACGTATTCATTGCCGCTGCGCAACAGCAGCAAGGCAATACCGCCCATGCGGCGCGCGAACGACTGCAGCACTGCCTCGGCTCGACGCTGGAACTGCACGCGCGCCGGCACGGCCAGGCCCAGCTCGTGCATCAGCGGGCCCGGCAGGTAGCGCCGGTCGGACGAGCGCTGGGCGACCAGGCGTTCTTCGACCAGGCAGGCCAGCATCCGGTGCACTGTGCCCTTGTCCTGCTTGCAGGCCGCGGCCAGGTCCGACAGGCGCCAGCCGAAGGCCGGCCGCGTGGCGATCATGCGCATGAGTTTGATGCCGCGCCCCAGGCTTTGCGTGCCGGTGCGGTCGGGCGCGGCCCGGCTGGGCTGCTCCAGAGCAAGGTGCTCGAGATCCATGGCGTGTTCTCCCCCTGCCCGCCCGCGCCGCCTGTTCTGGTGTTTGTCAGGCGGGCGCGCGAGTGCATTGTTTTTTCCATCACCGGCAGCCTGGCGGTAAACACGCAGCCGGCGCGCGATTCGATCATGTGCAGCGTGCGCCTGTCGGGGTTTTTTTCACCAGACGCCTGAATATACACCCCGGCCTCGGCGTCAAGGGCACGCGTTTCGTCACGCACCGCTGGCGCATGGCAGCCCTGATTTATCTCTTTTTATTTCTATTTAAAACAATATAAATCAATTCAATACGAGCCAAAGTGTAGTGCAGGAAGCGTTTAACGGACGTTGAACCGATTGCCGGAAAAACCCGGAATTTCGCGATTCGCTTCAACGGCCCATAAATATCGGGTTCCTAACATGCTCCCAAGCACCGACGAAACGTGATCCCGGTGCCCGGTTTCACCCCCCGCGGCCCAGCCGCAATCAACCCTCGCGGCGATGCCGCAACCTACTGGAGAAGTTCATCATGAAGAAGACCGTGATCTGCGCAGTGTCCATGTTCCTGGCCCTGGCTGCCGGTGGCGCCTATGCCGCCGATGGCGTTTCCAAGAACGACATGAAAAAGGCCGCCCTGGCCGACAGCAACATGCCCAAGGCCGAAATGAAGAAGGCCCGCCTAGCCCATCATGACGCGCCACTGGCCAACAACATGCCCAAGGCCTACATGAAGAAAGCCAACCTGGCGCACCACGACGCGCCCCTGGCCAACAACATGCCCAAGGCTTACATGAAGAAAGCCAACCTGGCCCACCACGATGCGCCCTTGGCCAACAACATGCCCAAAGCCTATATGAAGAAGGCCAGCCTGTCCCCCGACGCCATGCCCAAGGCCGAGATGAAGAAAGCCTGAAAGCATCGCCTTCATGGCAGCACCGCGGCGAAGCCTGCCCATGCAGGCTTCGCCGGTTCTTTATATGGCGAAGCAAATCGCCAATCCGGCGCTGGCCGCCGGCGGCGCGCCCGCTTGACGTTGCCCGCTGCACAGGCATAACCTCGGGCCAGACCAAGGTTATGGAAGGGATAGTGTCCTCAACATCGGCAGTGCATCATTGCGTAGGCATATTGCTGGCGGCGGGCGAAGGCCTGCGCTACCGCGCCGCGCGCCACGCCCTGCGCGACGCCGCCCACAAGCTGCTGGCCCGCCTGCCTGACGGACGCCCCGTGGCGCAGGCCAGCGCCAGCACACTGCTGGCCGCCCTGCCCGACACCATTGCCGTGGTGGCCGACCGGCCGCCGGAACTGCCCGCCCTGCTATCGCGGCTGGGCTGCTCCATTTTGAAAGCGCCTCCGGCGCCGCGCGGCATGGGCGTGTCGCTGGCCGCGGCGGCCCGCCACCTGCTGGCCCGCCCGGCCCCCGCTGGCCAATTGCCTGGCTGCGCGGTGGCGCTGGCCGACATGCCCTGGCTGCGCACCGATACCCTGCGCCTGCTGCTGCAGCAGGCCGCCAGCGACCGCATCATCGTGCCCGTGCGCCAGGGGCGGCGCGGCCACCCCGTGGTGTTCGGCGGCGCTTTCCTGCCCGAGCTGGCCGAGCTCGACGGCGACACCGGCGCGCGCGCCCTGCTAGAGCGGCATGGCGCACTCGAAATCGACTGCGACGATGCCGGCATCCTGCGCGATATCGACACCCCCCAAGACCTGCTTACAGGAAACCCCACCCGATGAATCCCCTAGACATGGACGTCCTGCGCCAGGCGCGCGACTGGATCGCCCAAGGCCACACCGTGCATCTGGCCACGGTGGCGCAAACCTGGGGCTCCGCTCCCCGGCAGGCTGGCGCACTGATGGCCTTGCGAGGCGACGGGCGCATGGCCGGCTCGGTATCGGGCGGCTGCGTCGAAGACGACCTGATCGCCCGCGCCCAGGCCGGCCAGCTGCCGGGCCGGCCCGAACGCGTTACCTATGGCGTCACTGGCGACGAAGCCGCGCGCTTCGGCCTGCCGTGCGGCGGCACACTGCGCCTGGTCGTCGAGCCGCTGGACCAGGCCGGCTGGCTGGACACCGTGCTGGCCGCCATCGATGCACAGCATCTGGTGGCCCGCACGCTCGACCTGCAGACCGGCGCCTGTACGGTGGCGCCGGCCAGCCCCGTGGACGGCCCCGACTTCGACGGCCGGATTCTGCGCGCGGTGTACGGCCCGCAGTGGCGGCTGCTGATCATCGGCGCGAACCAGACGGCGCGCGCGCTGTGCGGTATCGCCACCATGCTCGACTTCCGCGTGCTGGTGTGCGACCCGCGTGAAGAGCTGTACGCAGGCTGGGACGCGCCGCACTGCAGTCTGCTGACCAGCATGCCCGACGACGCGGTGCTCGAGATCGGCGTCGACGCCCGCACCGCCATCGTGGCCCTGACCCACGACCCCAAGCTCGACGACATGGCCCTGCTGGAAGCCCTGAAATCGCCGGCATTCTATGTGGGCGCCCTGGGTTCGCGCCCCAACCAGGCCAAGCGCCGCGAACGGCTGCGCCAGTTCGACCTGGACGACGCCCAGATCGCGCGCCTGCACGGCCCGGTGGGCCTGCGCATCGCCAGCCGCACGCCGGCCGAGATTGCCGTGGCCGTGGCCGCCGAACTGGTATGGGTACGCAATTCACTGGGCACCGCCCAGGCCTCGTCTTACCTGGACGTCGGCAGCCTGCCCGACGGCACGCCGCGCATCAACGCCGGCCCCGCCGCGTAGCCGCGCCGGCGCGGCACGCACCGCGCCGGCCCAGCATGCCACACTCAGGAGTACCGTATGAGTCTTGTCAATCCATCCCGCCGTTCGTTCCTGAAAACCGCCGTCATCGGCGGCACCACGATCTACATTGCGCCGCTGGGCAGCAAGGCGTATGCCGCGCTGTTCGAACAGCAATTGCTGACGCCGGTGCAATGGAACGCCGCCGATGGGCGCGCCCGCTTCCGCATCGACGGCATCGCGAAGGTCACGGGCTCGAAGATTTTCGCGCGCGACATCCGCGCGCGCGACCTGCCCAACTGGCCGCGCGAACAATCGCACGCGCTGATCCTGCGCGCCACCCGGGCCGACCGACGCTACGCCGGCCTGGATCTGGCCGTGCTCGGCCTGGACCTGCAGCCCGACCGGTTGATCACCGCCAAAGACCTGGCGCGCGACCAGATCGCCTTTCCGGCCTTCTACGGCGACGACATGCTGCTGCCCGAAGGCAAGACGCCCGCCTACCTGGGCCACGCTGTAGCCATCCTGATCTACCACGATTTCGCGCGCTTCCGGTATGCAAAAGACAAGCTCAAGTTCCACGATGGCGTGGTGCGCTATGGCGAGCACACTGGGCCCTTGCAGCGCGACCCCTGGGGCACTTTCCGCTATGTGCGCGTCGGCGGGGCCACGGGCTATGACGATGATGTCTATTCCAGCCTGAAAGACGCGCCGGTGTTTCCCAGCACCATGCGCAAGCACCTGCCGGTGTGGCCCGACGGCGTCGATCACGGCAAGCTGGGCGAGCAAGGCATGTACCACGCCGCACGCATCGCCGCCGAACTCGACCAGCCGCCGGCCGGCTGGCTGGTCATGCAGCGCGACTATCAAACGCAGTCGGTGGATACCGCCGCGCTGGAGCCCGACAACGCCAATTGCTGGTACGACGCCGCGCAGCAGGCGCTGCACATGGTGGTGCCCACCCAGTCGCCGCAGGAAGTGGCCGAAAGCACGGCCGAAATGACTGCCAAGGGGGCCTATCCGGTGCGCAAGGTGTTCCTGCACCCCTGCTATACCGTGGGCTACGGTTCCAAAGACCACTGCAATATGCCGTTCTACGGCGTGGTCTGCGCGCTGTATGGCGAAGGGCGCCCGGTGCGCATCGCCAACGACCGCTACGAGCAGTTCCAGACTTCGCTCAAGCGCCACGCTTTCAATATGCATTACCGCATCGGCGTGGACCGCAAGACGGGCCTGATGCAGGCTTTCCAGGGCCACCTCGAGGCCAACGGCGGCGGGCGTGCCAATTTCTCGCCATCGGTGGCCATGGTGGGCGCCACGGCCGCGCAGTCCATCTATTATTTTCCCAAGAACGACCTGACAGCCGTGGCCATCGCCACCCGCGCCATCGATGCCGGCTCGGCGCGCGGCTACGGCACGTTGCAGAGCATGGCCGCCACCGAGATGATGGTCGACGAGATCGCGGCCGAGCTGCGGCTCGACCCCATCGAGTTCCGGCTGCGCAACGTGCTGAAATCCGGCATGAAGAACACCCAGGGCGCGGTGCCGGCCGGCGCCGTGCGGGCCGACGAGATCCTGCAGAAAGCCGCGGCCCACCCCCTGTGGACTGGCCGCGCCGCGAAGAAAACCGAACACGAGGCCAGGCACCCCGGCCAGCGCTACGGCGTGGGCTTCGCCTGTGTGCAGAAAGATTTCGGCACCGGTGCCGAATCCTCGTTCGCCCGCGTAGAAATCGACCCGCAGGGCCGCATCAGCCTGTTCCACAGCGGCGCCGAAATCGGCACCGGCATGAGCACCTCGCAGGCGCTGGTGTGCGCGCAGTGGCTGGGCATGCCCGCCACGCAGGTGCTGACCTCGGTCACCGACTGGCCGGAATTGCCCATGCACACCAGCGGCGATCCCTACCTGATGAGCCAGGACGAACAAGACCGCCTGTCGCGCGACCCGGGCTGGACGCCCGCCTACGCCTCGCCGTCCAGCGCCACCAACTCGGCGTTCTATTTCGGACACACCACCCGCGAGGCGGCCCGCGTGGTGTTTCTGCATGGCCTGTGGCCCGCCGCGCTGGACTTCTGGCAGCGCGGCCTGGGCGGCGGACAGGCCGCGCCGCTGGTGGTGCGGCCCGAAGATGCCCGCTGGGAACAGGGCGCCCTGACCTGCGCGGGCATGCAGCCGCTGCCGCTGGCCCGGCTTGCACAGCGCGCACACGAGATGGGCCTGGTCACCGGCGCGGTCGTGCATGGCTTCAACCGCTGGCAGTGGACCGAGGCCGAATTCCCCATCAATGGCCAGACGCAGCGCCTGCCCCTGGACGGCCTGGCCCTGCGCCACGGCGCCGGCGCGGCGAGCGCGCCGGCAGATGCGGGCCAGCCCGCGGCTGCCGGCTATCAGGCCGTGCCGCGCGAACAGGTGTTCATTCCGCCCGTACAGCGCAATAACGCGGCGGTTACCTACTACACCGCGGTGGGCGCGCTGGTTGAGCTGGCCGTGCACGAAGCCACCGGCAAGGTCGAGCTGCTGTCGCACCATTCGCTGATGGAATGCGGCAACATGATCTCGCCCGAGCTGGTATCCAGCCAGCTGCAGGGTGGCCTGGCCATGGGCATCGGCCATGCCCTGCACGAATACCTGCCGCTGTACGAAGACGGCCCCGGCAACGGCACCTGGAATTTCAACCGCTATCACCTGCCGCTGGCCAGCGAGGTGGCCTTGTGGACCCAGACCGCCGACATCCTGCCTCCGCTGTCCGAGACCGACCCGCCCAAGGGCGTGGCCGAAGTCGTAATGATTCCGATCGTGGGCGCCATCGTTAATGGTCTGGCCCACGCTATCGGCCACAGGTTTACCGCGTTGCCCGTTACTCCCGGGCAGATACTGGAGGCGCTGGCATGAGCATCCCCACCGAACCCCTCAGTCTCACCATCAACGGCCAGGCCATCGGCCCGCTGCAAGTGCCGGCTAACCTGATGATGATTGACTTCCTGCACGAATACATGGCGCTGACCGGGTCGCGGCTGGGCTGCGGCCAGGGCATCTGCCATGCCTGCGTGGTGATTCTGGACAAGCCCGACGGCACCAGCGAAGAGATCCGCGCCTGTATCACGGGCGCGCTGTTCTTCCAGGGCAAGCGCGTGCGCACCGTCGAAGCGCACGGCCGGCGCAACGTGCAGGGCGAAGTCGTGGCCCTGTCGCCAATCCAGCAGAAATTCCTGGATCACTACAGCTTCCAGTGCGGCTACTGCACGCCCGGCTTCGTCAATGCCGCCACCGTGCTGGTGGAACGGCTGCAGCGCCAGCCGATCGAACGGGCCCAGGTCGAACAGGCCGTCACCCAGGCGCTGGACCACCACATCTGCCGCTGCACCGGCTATGTGCGCTATCACCAGGCAGTCAAGGACGTGGTGCTCAGCACGCCCGGCCTGACGACCGGAGTCTGACCATGGCCTATTTCTCATCCATGCGCGCCATGCTGGCGGCGGCCGGCATGGCGGCCCTGGCCGCCTGTGGCCAGGGCGACGACGCGCCCCAGCCGCCCGACCCGTCGATCGCCGCCGGACAGGACCAGCTGCTGCGCGGGCGCTACCTGGTGCAGGCGGCCGACTGCGCGGCCTGCCACACGGCCGAAAGCGGCGCGCCGTTTGCCGGCGGCGTGCCGCTGGCCTCGCCGTTCGGCAAGTTCTACGGCACGAATATCACGCCCGATCCGGAACACGGCATCGGCAAATGGAGCGCCGACGATTTTTATGCCGCGCTGCACGATGGCGTGGCCCCGGACCGGCAGCTGTATCCGGCCATGCCCTATACCTCGTACCGGCAACTCAGCCGCGCCGACAGTGATGCCATGTTTGCGTACCTGCGCAGCATCAAGCCGGCCGCCGTGCCCAACCGCGAGCCGGAACTGGATTTTCCGTACAACCTGCGCTTTGGCGTGCGGTTCTGGAACTGGCTGTTCCTGGAAGACAGCCTGCCCGATGCCTCGCAGGGCGATTCCCCGGCCTGGTTGCGGGGCCGCTACTTGGCCGGCGCGCTGGGCCATTGCGCCGAATGCCATACGCCGCGCGGCAAGCTGGGCCAGCTCGATGCCGGACGCCCTTTGCAAGGCGGCGCGCTGGGCCGCATCAAGGCGCCCGATATTTCGCCCGCCGGCCTGGCCGCCCGCGGCTGGACGGCCGGCGATTTGAACACCTTGTTCGCTACCGGCATCGCGCCGCAAGGCGCGGTGTTCGACGAAATGTTCCCGGTGGTGCACTTGAGCACGCAGCACCTGGCCAGTCAGGACATTGCCGCACTGAGTACTTACCTGCTTGGCGGCGCGCCGGCCGCGCCCAAGGCCGTACAGCCGGTCGACATGGAACCCCGGCTGCGCGACAGCGGCAAGGGGCTGTACACCGCGCTGTGCGCCGGCTGCCATGGCTTCGAAGGCGAAGGCAAGCCAGGCGTCGCGGTGGCCATGCAGGGCAGCGCCGCCCTGCGCGACACTGATCCGCACAACCTGGTCGCGGTCATGCTGGATGGCATCGAAGCGCAGGATTTCCCCGGCACCGCCGCCATGCAGGCCATGCCCGGTTTCGCGGGCACGCTGACCGATGCGCAGCTGGCCGACCTGGCCAATTACCTGCGCGCCCGCTGGGGCGGACAGGCGCCCGGCGTCAGTGCGGAATTGGTCAAAGCATTACGCCATTAAACCGCGCATGTATTTGATGTAAATCAAACAATATCCTGCCTAAATCGCTATCCTGAAACGGAGGTTTTCACCCCCAACCCTTTATTTACGGAGCTTTCCATGCTGAAGATCCTGGTCCCCATCGACGGTTCCGAATGCGCCCTGCGCGCCCTGCAAACAGCCATTGCCATGGCGGGGCAGCACGGCAGCAATGCCGAACTGCACTTGCTGAACGCGCCCGTGCCCATTTTGTCCGGCCATGCACGCATGTTCCTCAGCAAGCAAGACGTGCAGAAATACTACGACGAAGAAGGCGAGAAAGCCCTGGCCGATGCCCGGCAGGCCGCCGGGCAGGCCGGCGTGCCGTTCGTCACCGCGGTGCAGGCCGGGCCGTCGGCGCAAACCATTGCCGCCTACGCCCGTATGCATCAATGCGACCACATCGTCATGGGCACGCGCGGCCTCAGCGCCCTGCCCGGCATCCTGCTGGGCTCGGTCGCCAGCAAAGTGATCCACCTGGCCGAGGTGCCGGTCACGCTGGTGAAATAGCCGGCCCGAAAGGCTCGTTGCCGCTAGGGGCCTTTCCAGAGGCGCAGCAACGGCTCAGGTGCCCGCGCCTCGGGCACCTGGAACCGCACCGTGGCTGGGTCGTCCACGAACCATATCTCTATCCGGAAATAGCGTTGATCGCCGCCCGGCTCGTCTTCGCGGGCGGCCAGCGGCGCGGCCTGCCGCAGGGCCTGGCACACTTCCTGCCGGGTGGCTTCGGTACAGGAACGCAGATCGATATCGCGTGGCGCGGCGCGGCCCGGCAAGTAGGCCACCCCGCCCTGGCGCGACAGCCGCACCAGGCTTGCCCGCGACAAGGGAGGCAGTTCGATCATGGCAGCACTCCCACCTGGCGCCATGCTTCCTGCACGGCCCGGCGGGTGGCCGCGTCGGCGCTGGCGGCTTCGATGGTCAGCGCGGCGAATGATGCGAAATCGGCCTGCGGGCCCAGGCGCTTGTCGCGCAGTGTGTCGTACCAGACGCGGCCGGCCCGTTGCCAGGCCGGCCCGCCCAGCGCGGTAGCGGCCAGGTAGAACGCCCGGTTGGGAATGCCCGAATTGATGTGCACGCCGCCGTTGTCGTCGGTAGTGTCGACGTAATCCTGCATGTGGCCCGGCTGCGGATCCTTGCCCAGCGCCGGGTCGTCATAGGCCGATCCGGGCTGCGCCATCGAGCGCAACGCCCGCGCATTCACGGCCGCCGTAAACAGGCCGGCGCCGATCAGCCAGTCGGCCTGGCCGGCATCCTGGCCCGCACGGTGCTGCTTGACCAGCGAGCCGAACACATCCGACAGCGATTCATTCAATGCACCCGACTGCCCCTGGTAGCGCAAGCCGGCCTCGTGGTCGATAACGCCATGGGACAGCTCGTGTCCCACGATGTCGACGGCCACGGTGAACCGGTTGAAGACTTCGCCGTCGCCATCGCCGAACACCATTTGCGCGCCATTCCAGAAGGCGTTGTCGTACTCGTCGCCATAATGCACGGTGCCCACCAGCGGCAGGCCGGCGTTGTCGATGGAATGGCGGCGGTACACCTGCCAGAACAGATCGTAAGTGGCCCCCAGATGCTCATAAGCCTCGTCGACGGCAAGGTCGCCGCTGGGCGGCTGCCCTTCCGCGCGCACCAGCTGGCCGGGGAGGCTGGTGCCATTGGCGGCGCTGTGTACCGCGCGGCTGACCTGGCCGGGCGGCGGCGCTGCGCCCGCCGCCATGCGGGCCCCGGCAGACGCGGCCGGGCTGCCGCGCAGGCCGCGCACCTGCTGTTCGATGTGCAGGGTGGACAAGGCGCGCTGACGTACGCGCGGGCTGGCATGGCGCGTCAGGCGATCAAGCATATACGGGGGGATCACGCCAGAGCACCAGGGGTCGGACATGACGTGGGACATGAACGGGCCTCCTTGGCCGGATCGGGTCGGCCACGGTTTCACGTTAGCAGAAAAGCGTGGCGCCGGTCACGCACGGCCGCCGCCTGGACCGCGGCTGGGGAGTACCCTTGCTATTCGCAAAAGATTTGCAATAATGACTGCGCTCGCGGCGTGGTAACCATGCCGGTCCGGCGGGCTCTGATAGCGGGCCTTCCTTTGAACTACACAAGAGAATCACCATGATCAAATCTGACGATACCGGCAAGCTCATCCTGCGCCTGAGCCTGGGCATTCTGGTGCTGATGCACGGCCTGGCGAAACTGTCCGGCGGCGTGGGCGGCATCGCCGGCATGCTGTCTTCGCACGGCCTGCCCGGTTTCCTGGCCTATGGCGCGTACATCGGCGAAGTCGTCGGGCCGCTGCTGGTGATCCTGGGGCTCTACAGCCGCCTGGGCGGCCTGTTTATCGCGATAAACATGATTGTGGCCATCCTGCTGGTGCACTCGGCACAACTGTCCGGCGTTACCCAGCAAGGCGGCTGGGCTCTGGAGCTGCAGGGCATGTTCCTGTTCGGCGCGCTGGCCGTGGCCTTCATGGGCGCGGGCCGCTTCGCTGTGGGCGGCTCCGGCGGCCGCTGGAACTAAGCCGCAATACAGTCTCTCCGGGTGCCAGGCGGGGCCGCGCAAGCGGCCCCGTTTACATGGGCGCCGCGCATTGGTGCTAGCATGAACCGGTGCATCCGCAGCGGCACGTCCCGACGCTGCCAGGAGACCCGCCATGAAACACCCTCTTGCCCTGCTGGCCTTGGCGGCCGCGCTGTGCGGCTCGCCAGCGGCGCGGGCCGAGCTGCCCGTCGGCGCGCCGGCGCCCGATTTTTCGGCCCCCGCCTCGCTGGGCGGCCAGGTATTCACCTTCAAGCTGGCCCAGGCGCTGGCCCAGGGCCCAGTGGTGCTGTACTTTTACCCTGCCGCCTTCACACAAGGCTGCACCATCGAGGCGCGCGACTTTGCCGAAGCCACCGACGACTACAAGGCATTGGGCGCCACGGTCATCGGCGTATCGGCCGACGATATCGACACACTGAAGAAGTTCTCGGTCAGCGAATGCCGCAGCAAATTCGCGGTGGCCGCCGACGGCAGCCAGGCCATCATGAAAGCCTACGATGCCGTGCACGACAGCCGGCCCGACTATGCCAAGCGGGTGTCGTACGTGATTACGCCGGATGCCAGGATCCTGTACACCTACACCGACATGAACCCCGACCACCACGTGGCCAATACCCTGCAGGCCCTGCGCAAATGGCGCGCCACGCAGACACAGGCCAGGCAATAGTCTACGCGGCCGGGCCGCTTCCTTAGCGGGTGGCGCCGGGCAGAATTTCCAGCACCCGTTCGGCCGGGCGGCACAGGCGGGCGCCCTGCTCGGTCACCACGAACGGGCGGTTGATCAAAATGGGGTTCTCGACCATGGCGTCGAGCAGTTCGTCGTCGGACACGCCGGCCGCGTCCAGGCCCAGTTCCTGGTAAAGCGATTCTTTGGCGCGCACGGCTTCGCGCACGCTCAGCCCCGACTGCTGGATCAGGCCCGCCAGCGTCTGGCGCGACGGCGGCGATTTCAGGTATTCGATCACGGTGGGTTCGATCCCGGCGTCGCGAATCATCTGCAGCACATTTCGCGACGTGCTGCAGCGCGGATTGTGATAAATGGTGGCGGACATGCGAGCTCCTTGGCCAAACCCACAGTCTACTCAATCGGACCGCGCCGCGGCAGGCGACAAACCCTAGGGCCGCCCCTGGCGCAGCTTAGCTGAACGGCCACACCGTGGGGTGCGTGCCCGGCGGCACCGAAGGCCGCGCCCAGCGGGCCGGCGTCAGAGAAAATTGCGCCGCGTGCCGCACCGCCGCCAATTCCCCGAAACCCGACGGACCGGTTTCCAGAAAGCCGGCGATAGGCGGCATCGGGCATTGCAGGCCGCCGGCAACCCGGCCCAGCGTACGCAGCCAGCGCGCGGTCTGTGCCAGCGATACGCGCACATGCCACGAGCCGCCTTCGGTGGCCTGGCGCGCCAGCGCCACCTGCGCCCCGTAGGCCATCAGATAGCCCGAAGCGTGGTCGAGTATCTGCATGGGCAGCGGCTTGGGCGCCGCCGAACCGGCCGCCTGGCCTTCGGTATGATTGAATCCGGTGGCGGTCTGCACCAGCGAATCGAAACCGCGCCGCTGTGCCCAGGGCCCGCTGTCGCCATAGGCCGACAAGGACACATAAACAATGCCCGGCCGCAGGCGGGCCGCTTCTTGGGGCCCGAACCCCAGTGCCTGCATGGCGCCGGGCCGGTATCCCTGCACGAATATGTGGGCGCCGCGCAGCAGATTGGCCAGCGCGATGCGGCCGTCGGCCGTTTGCAGGTCGGTGTGCACCGACAGTTTGCCGCGGCTGGTTTCGGCAATGGTCTCGATGTTGGGCAGATGCGGCGAATTGATCAGCATCACGTCGGCGCCGTAGGCCGCCAGCGCACGGCCACACACCGGCCCGGCGATGATGCGCGTCAGGTCCAGCACGCGTATGTCTTTCAGCGGCCGCGCATCGTGGCCATAGCGCGGCAGCGGCCGGGGATCGGCTTCGCCCATGCGCTCGACCGTCAGGGCCGGCTGGCCGGCCAGCGCAAGCCCCTGCGGATGGCGGTCCCATTCGTCGAAGCTGCGCATGGCGGCAACGACTAGCCCGGCCTCGGCAGCCTCTTGTTCGAAATCGAGCGCGCGCCGTTGCGACAGCGCCTGTTCGACCTGCTCGCGCGTGGTGGCCGCGCCGCCGGGGCAGCCCAGCAGGGCCAGCGCGCCGTCGCGGTGGTGGGCGAAATTGGCATGAATCCGTACCCAGCCCCCGTCGCCGCAACGGTAGGCGCCGGTGATCTTGTCCCGCACTTCGGGCGCCACGCCGTCCAGGGTGAAATAGCTGCGGCATTCCTGCGCCGCATGCAGCATATCGACCGCCACCCGCTGCCGCGCCCCGCCGCGCAGGTGCCACAGCTCGGCAGCGGCCAGAGCTGCCGCCGCCATGCTGGCCTGGGCGGCCGTGCCTACCGGAAACGATGACGGCAGCACCGGCTCGGCGCCCGACAGGTCGATGTAGTCCATCGCCTGGTCAGGCATGCCGAGCGCGCGCCACAGGCCCTGCAGCGCGTCGCGCGCGGTCTTGTGGTCGCGGGATTGCCCGTCGGGGTACGGCGTGCGTGACTGGCCGGCGCGATCCAGCCGCTTCAGGAATACCTGCAATTCCTTGATGACTTGCTGGTCGCCGCGCGCCTGGGCGGCGTCGATGCCGCTTTGCCAGGCCGCCCGGGCGCCCGCCAGGTCGCCCTGCCCCTGCAGCGCCTTGCCCAGCCACTTCCAGGCCACCGAATATCCCGGATCGAAGCCCAACGCGGCGCGCAGATGGGGAACGGCGGTGGCGTATTCCTCGCGCTCTACATAAGCCTTGCCCAGCGAGAACCGCAGCAGCAGATTGTCCTGCCCTTTGGCCAGCATGGCTTCGAGTCGTTGTATCAAACCGTCCATAATGTGTTCCGCAAAGTACCTCACCATGAAGCCATGATAGGCCATGGCCTCCGGGATGCCCGCCCGGACCCTGCTAGTGCAAGGGGCATCATGATGGCGCGGCGCTACACTCGCCCCATGGGCTGCCCCGGCAGCACGGCAGCCCGCAACATGAGGGTTTCGCCATGAGCACGATTTACGATTTTTCCGCCCTGGACATGAACGGCGACGAGCAGGCGCTGGACGCATTCCGCGGCCAGGTGCTGCTGGTGGTGAACGTGGCCTCGCAATGCGGATTCACCCCGCAGTATGCCGGGCTGGAAGCGCTGTACCGCGACTACCACGCGGCCGGCCTGACGGTGCTGGGATTTCCCTGCAACCAGTTCGGCCACCAGGAGCCCGGCGACGAAGCTGCCATCCGCGATTTCTGCACCACGCAATACGGCGTCACGTTCCCGATGTTCGCCAAAATCGAGGTCAATGGCCCCGACGCCCATCCGCTGTACCGCTGGCTGAAAGGCGAAAAGCCCGGCGTGCTGGGTACCGAGGCCATCAAGTGGAATTTCACCAAGTTCCTGGTGGGCCGCGACGGGCAGGTCGTCAAGCGCTACGCGCCCACCGACAAGCCTTCGGCCCTGAAAGACGACATTTTGCGGGCCTGCGAGGCGGAAGCCGGATAACGGAGCCCTATGCCCGCCCAGCCTGCAGCGGCGGCAGGCGGCGGCGCACCGGGCTCGACTTGACGATGGCCGTGTTGGTTTCCGCGTATTCGGTCACGCGGTCCAGCACGCCGTCGAGCTGCGAGATGGACTTCAGCAACAGCCGCGCAATAAAGCAGTCGTCGCCCGTCACTTTGTCGCACTCGACGAATTCGCCGATGCCGGCAATCAGCTTTTCGACCTTGCGCAGTTGCCCGGGCAGCGGCCGGATGCGCACAATGGCGGTCAGCGTGTACCCCAGCGCCACCGGGTCCACGTCCAGCGTATAGCCGCGCACCACACCCGATTCTTCCAGCCGGCGCAGGCGGTCGGCCACGCTGGGAGCCGACATGCCGACCTGGCGGGCCAGGTCGGCGGTCGTCATGCGCGCATTGGCGGTCAGCAGTTGCACCAGGCGCCGGTCGATGCCGTCGAGCACATCATTTTCGATAATTAGGTTATTTGCCATAAAAACCACTCAAAGAAAGGTGAAACCCAATAATTTCCATTGTTCGAATATATTATGCAGCAATATCGCCTGGGATAATTTCTTCATCGGCATCGACCCATCGATGCGCATTTCAGGGGTAACGCGATGAAGGCAAGCAACGAACGGGGCGGGCTGGCGCAAATGGCCGCCGCCATGGCGATCTCGGGCACGGTGGGCGTGTTCGTGCTGGAATCCGGGCAAAGCGCCTGGAATGTGGTGTTTCTGCGCTGTGTATTCGGCGCGCTGGGGCTGCTGGCGTACTGCCTGGCGCGCGGCCTGCTGCGGCCGGGTATTTTCACGCGCGCCACGCTGGGCTGGACGCTGGCGGCCGGCGTGGCCATTGTGCTGAACTGGGTGCTGCTGTTCTCGTCGTACCGGCTCGCATCCATTTCGCTGGCCACGGCGGTCTACAACTTCCAGCCCTTCTTCCTGATTGCGCTGGGCGCCATTTTCCTGGGCGAACGCCCTTCGCTGGGCAAGCTGGGCTGGTCGGTAATGGCCTTCGGCGGGCTGCTGCTGGTGCTGCGCATCGAGCCCGCCGAACTGGCGCAGGCCGGCGGCTACCTGCACGGCCTGGCGCTGGCCCTGGGCGCCGGCGCGCTGTATGCGGTCACGTCCATCATCGTCAAGCGGCTCAAGCATATTGCGCCGCATGTGCTGGCGCTGGTGCAGGTCAGCCTGGGGGCACTGCTGCTGTTGCCCATGGTGGATTTCGGCGCCCTGCCCGCCGCACCGGCCCAGTGGGGCATCCTGGCGGCCATCGGCCTGGTGCACACCAGCCTGACCTACATTCTGTTGTATTCGGCCATCCAGAAGCTGCCCACCACTTCGGTGGCGGCGCTGGCGTTCATTTACCCGGCCGTGGCCATCATGCTGGACTATGTCGTGTACGGCCAGCACCTGGCGTGGTCGCAACTGGCCGGGGTCAGCCTGATACTACTGGCCGCCGCCGGGGTCAGCCTGAACTGGCGCCTGCCCAGGCGGCATGGCGGCGCCCGCCACGGCGCCTGCAACGCCAACGCCAATTCGGCCTGACGCCCGGGCGCCCGCCCCAAAAGGCCCCCACGGCCGGCGGGGCTTGCGGGGCCGCCTGGCGGCAGGCCGCTATCATGGATGCCGTATGCGCCGCCCGCTTCGGGCGGCGGCCCCAGCCCCAAGGATCCGCGCCATGATCGATCTCTATTACTGGACCACACCCAACGGCCACAAGATCACGATGTTTCTCGAGGAAGCCGGCCTGCCGTACCGAATCATTCCCATCAACATCAGCAAAGGCGAGCAGTTCCAGCCCGACTTCCTGGCCATTGCGCCGAACAACCGCATTCCCGCCATCATCGACCAGGCCCCCCAAGACGGCGGCGCGCCGGTGCCGCTGTTCGAGTCAGGCGCCATCCTGTTGTACCTGGCCGAGAAAACCGGCCAGTTCATCGCACAAGACCTGCGCGGCCGGGCCGACACGCTGCAGTGGCTGTTCTGGCAGATGGGCGGCCTGGGCCCCATGGCCGGCCAGAACCATCATTTCTCTGCCTATGCCCAGGAACGCATTCCCTACGCTATCGACCGCTACGTCAATGAAACCAACCGCTTGTACGGCGTCTTGAACAAGCGCCTGGCCGACCGCGAATACGTGGCGGGCGAATACTCCATCGCCGACATGGCTGCCTACCCCTGGATCGTGCCGCACGAGCGGCAGGGCCAGGACCTGAACGATTTTCCGCACCTGCAGCGCTGGTTCCAGGCTATCCAGGCCCGCCCCGCCACCCAGCGGGCCTACGAAAAGGCCAAGCAGATCAATAGCGCGCCGTCGGTGCACACCGATGAATCGCGCCGCATCCTGTTCGGCCAGACGGCCCAGAACGTGCGCTGAACCCGCCATGCCCGATACTTCCCTGCAGTTCCGGCGGGCCCGCGCATCCGACCTCGACGCCATCGTGGCCCTGCTGGCCGATGATGTGCTGGGCAGCGGCCGCGAAGACCCGTCCGTGCCAGCCAGCGCTTGCTACGTCCAGGCGTTCGACGCCATCGACCGCGACCCCAATCAACTGCTGGCCCTGGCCGAACGCCATGGCGCGGTGGTCGGCTGCCTGCAGCTGAGCTTCATTCCCGGCCTGTCGCGCCGCGGCCTGTGGCGCGGCCAGATCGAAAGCGTGCGCGTGGCCGCGGGCGAACGCGGCGCCGGCACGGGCCGCGCCATGTTCGAATGGGCCATCGGCCAGTGCCGCGAGCGCGGCTGCGGCCTGGCTCAGCTGACCACCGACAAGTCGCGGGCGGATGCCCGGCGCTTTTACGAATCACTGGGATTCACGGCCACCCACGAAGGCATGAAACTGGAACTGGCCGCCTGATCCGGAGTCCGAGCCCTATGCATGGCGAATACAAAGTTCCTGGCGGCAAACTGGTTGTCGTCGACCTCGAGGTCGAGGGCGGCAGGCTGGCCCGCGTGCGCCTGAGCGGCGATTTTTTCCTGGAGCCGCCCGAGGCGCTGGACGACATCAACCAGGCCCTGTGCGGCCTGCCCGCCGACGCCGACGAAACCCGCCTGGCCCAGGCCGTGCAGGCTGGCCTGCCGCGCGAAGCCGAATTGTTCGGTTTTTCGCCGCAGGCGGTGGCGGTCACCATTCGAAGAGCCCTGGCATGACTACGCGCACCCACTGGAACGACTACCCCTGGCAGCTCATCCATGAAGGCCCGCAGCCGCCCGCGCTGCACATGGCGCTGGATGCCGTCATTACCGACGAAGTGGGCGCGGGCCTGCGCCCGCCCACCCTGCGCATCTGGGAATGGTCCGAGCCGGCCGTCATCATCGGGCGCTTCCAGTCGCTGAAAAACGAGGTCGACCCCGACGGCGCGCGGCGCCACGGCGTGACGGTGGTGCGGCGGGTCAGCGGCGGCGGCGCCATGTTCGTCGAACCGGGCAATACCATCACTTACTCGCTCAGCGTGCCGCAGGCCCTGGTGCAGGGCCTGAGTTTCCAGCAGTCGTACGAATTCCTGGACGGCTGGGTGATCCGCGCGCTGCACGACCTGGGCATCAAGGCCTGGTACCAGCCGCTGAACGACATTGCCTCGGAAAGCGGCAAGATCGGCGGCGCCGCCCAGGCCCGGCGGGCCGGCGCGGTGCTGCATCATGTCACCATGTCGTATGACATCGACGCCGATAAAATGGTGCAGGTCTTGCGCATCGGCCGCGAAAAACTGTCCGACAAGGGCACGACCAGCGCCAGGAAGCGGGTCGATCCCTTGCGCAGCCAGACAGGCCTGGCGCGCGACACCATTATCGAACGCATGCTGCAGACCTTCCGCAGCCTGGCCCCGCTAACGCCCGTGCAACTGGCCGGCGCCACGCTGGAACAGGCGCGGCGGCAGGCGCACGACAAGTTCTCCAGCCCCGAATGGACAGCCCTGGTACCGTGATGCGATTTTTCTTTTATTTTTCCTATGTTCCGCGGCGCGCCCGCGCCTGCCTGGCGGGCGCCGCGCTGGCGGCGCTGGCCGGCTGCGCCAGTTCGCCTTCCGACACCATCAGCCTGCCGCCGTCTACGCCGCAGCCCACCGCAACCGATGCGCAAGTGGGCGGACTGCGGGTGGAAAAGCTGCAATGGCAAAGCGCCAAGCCCGGCTGCGAAGGCCAATGCCCGCGCATCGAGATCGACAGCGTGGCCTTTCCCGACATTCCCAAGCTGACCGAACTGGTCGACCATGTGCTGGCCTACATGACCGGCGTGGATCCCAACCGCCCCCGCCCCTACCGCACCATATCCGAATACACCCAGTACTTCTGGCAAACCGCGCAGTCGCGTGACAGCACGATCTTCAAGGCCAGCGTGAAAGCCGTGGTCGGCAATATCGTGGCGGTGGAACTGCATACCGGCCAGTACCTGACCGGCGCCGCCCATGGCATTCCCGCCACCCAGTACCTGAACTGGCAGCGCGACCAGTCCCGCGTGCTGGCCCTGGACGAGGCGCTGCAGCCCGGCGCGCATCCCGCATTCGTCGAAGCCCTGCGCCGCGCCCATGCCGCCTGGCTGGCAAACAACCCCGACGCACGGCGCGATCCGCAGGCCTACGACCGCATGTGGCCTTTCCAGGAAAGCGACAATTTCGCGCTGACGTCCGAGGGCATGGTGATCAAGTACGACGCGTATTCCATCGCGCCCTACTCGCACGGCGAGCCGGAACTCACCATCCCCTATGCCGAGCTGCGCGGCATCCTGCGCCCGGAATTCCTGCCGCGCGCATAACGGGTTCGTCCAGATCGGGGCCCGTTCCTCAGGGGTACAGGCCGCGCACCTGGCGCGCCTGCAGAATGCGTGTGCAAGCGACGATGAAAGCGGCGGTGCGCAGCGTTACCTTGTGTTCCTTGGCCATTTGCGATACCGCCGCATAGGCTTCGCGCATCAGGCGCTCGAGGCGGTGGTTGATTTCGTCTTCGCTCCAGAAGAAGCTGGAAAAATCCTGCACCCATTCAAAGTAGCTGACCGTGACGCCGCCGGCGTTGGCCAGCACGTCGGGCACCACGTACACGCCGTTTTCGCGCAGGACGTCGTCCGCCTCGGGCGTGGTGGGGCCGTTGGCGCCTTCCACCACGATCTTGGCGCGCACTTTATGGGCGTTGGACTTGTTGATCTGTCCTTCCAGGGCGGCCGGGATCAGGAAATCGGTTTCCAGCTCCCAGAACTGGGCGTCGTCCAGCGCCTCGCCGCCGCTTGCACCCGCCACCCCGCCTTTTTGCGATACGTGGGACAGCAGCTTGTGCACATCCAGGCCGGCGGGGTTGTACAGGGTGCCGGTATGGTCCTGCACGGCGATGACCTTGGCGCCGGTTTCATGGAACAGGCGCGCCGCGGTGCCGCCCACATTGCCGAAGCCCTGCACGATGACGCGCGCCTGGCTGACATCGATATTGCAGTCGCGTGCCGCTTCGCAGGCGGCGACGAACACCCCGCGGCCGGTGGCTTCGACGCGGCCCAGGCTGCCGCCCAGGGCGATAGGCTTGCCGGTGACCACGCCGGTGGCGGTGGCGCCTTCGTTCATGGAATACGTGTCCATCATCCACGCCATGGTCTGCGCGTTGGTGTTCACGTCGGGAGCCGGAATGTCTTTCGACGGCCCGATGATGACGCCGATTTCCGAGGTGTAGCGGCGCGTCATGCGTTCCAGCTCGGACTGCGACAGCTGGCGCGGATCGACCCGGATGCCGCCCTTGGCGCCGCCGTACGGCAGGTTGACCGCGGCATTCTTCACCGACATCCAGGCCGCCAGCGCCATCACCTCGGACAGGGTGACATCCTGGTGAAAGCGCACGCCGCCCTTGCCCGGCCCGCGCGACGTATTGTGCTGCACGCGATAGCCTTCGAAGTGGGCAACGCTGCCGTTGTCGAGCTCGATGGGTACATCCACGATCAGGGCGCGCTTGGGCCGTTTCAGCGTTTCCACCCAGCGTGCCAGCGGGCCCAGGTACGGCGTGACCCGGTCGACTTGTTGCAGGTAAATTCCCCAGGGGCCAAGGTGTTCGGCATCCAGGTACGACGGCAGGGCATGGGTGGGGCTATCGGACATGAGAAGAATCTCCAGGCTAGGACTGACGTCATTGTAGCCAGCGAATTTATATTGTCCCCATTAAATTTAAAGAATATTAAATAGGGACAAATAAATGCCGGGCGCCCCTGGCGGGCGCCGATCCATCTTACGGCGCCAGCAGCTGCCAGGCCAGCCTGGCAGCCACGCGGGCCGTCCGGTTGTCCAGATCGAAGGCCGGATTGCACTCTGCCAGATCGGCTACCCGCAGTTTGCCGCTGCGCTTGACCCGCAACGCGATCTCTTCCACTACCGTCAGCGGCACGCCGTAGGCAGCCGGCGCCGATACGCCCGGCGCCATCGCCGCCGGCAGTACGTCGATATCGATCGTCAGGTAGACATGCGCGGCCGCGGCCACCAAACCGTCGATCTCGGCCAGGCGTGCGTTCAGGTGGCGTTCCTGCAGGTCGCGGTCTTCGACCCATACCGCGCCGATCTCTGCGGCGCGCGCGTACAAGGCGGCTGTGTTGCCCAGGCGCGATACGCCGTAGCAGGCGTATTGCCAGGCCTGGCAATCGGCGGCACAGTACTCGGCGATCTGGTCGAAGGGCGTGCCCGAGCTGGCCGGCCGGCCGGTGCGCAGGTCGAAATGCGCGTCCAGATTGAGCACCAGCACGGGCTGGCGGTCGCCCTGCCCGTCCAGCCAGCGGCGCAGCCCCTGGAAAGTGCCCCAGGCGACTTCGTGGCCACCGCCCAGCACCAGCGGCCGCGCACCCGCCGCCAGGGCCTGGGCCACGCAGTCGGCCAGACGGCCCTGGGCGGCTTCGAGCTGGCCGTCATCGCAGGCGATGTCGCCCGCATCGACCAGCCGCTGGTAGCCATGGGCGGGCAGGCCGGCCAGCATGCGGCGGATTGCCGCCGGTGCGCTGGCGGCGCCGACACGCCCCTGGTTGCGCGCCACGCCGGCGTCGCAGGCAAAGCCGATCAGCACTGGATCGCCAGCGGCAATGCCCTGCCCGCCGGCGCTTGCCACGTGCGCCAGCCGCCGCGTATCGCCGCGCTCGGCGCTGTCATCGCGCGCCCGCCACAGGGCGGCATCCAGCTGCGTGTTCATGCGCCCCCCTGCTGCGAGGCATTGAGCACGGCCTGCAGGAAGGCGCGGGTGCGCGCTTCGCGCGGCTGGCTGAAGATGACATCGGGCGGGCCGGACTCGACGATGGCGCCGCCGTCCATCACCGCCACTACGTCGGCGACTTCGCGGGCGAAGCCCATTTCGTGGGTCACCACCATCATGGTCATGCCCTCTTTGGCCAGCAGTTTCATCACTTGCAGCACTTCGCCCACCAGTTCCGGATCGAGCGCCGAGGTCGGCTCGTCGAACAGCATCACTTCGGGCTCCATGGCCAGCGCGCGTGCGATCGCCACCCGCTGCTTCTGGCCGCCGGACAGACTGGCGGGCATGGCCTGCATTTTGTCGCGCAACCCGACCTTGGCCAGCAACTGCGCGGCCTGCGCCTCGGCCGCCGGCCGGGCCATCCCGCGCAGCGTGCGCGGGCCGACCGTGACGTTGTCCAGTACCGACAGGTGCGGAAACAGATTGAACGACTGGAACACCATGCCCACGCGCATGCGCAGGCGGTTGAGCCCGGCCTGCGCCATGGGCGTGCCGTGGTCCAGCACCGATTGCCCGCAGATGTCGATAGTGCCGCCCTGCGCCACTTCCAGGCCGTTGCAGCAACGCAGCAGGGTGCTCTTGCCCGAGCCGCTGGGGCCGATCACCACGACCACCTGCGAGCGCTGCACATCGAAATCGATGCCGCGCAGCACTTCCGCCGCGCCGAATGATTTGCGCAGCCCGCGGATGCGGATCATTTCCTGTTGGCTCATTGCACCATGCCTCCGGCACGCAAGCGGTGTTCGATCCGGCGCAGGATGGTCGTCGTGGCCGTGGTCAACACCAGGTAGATCAACGCGATCACCAGATAGGTCTCCAGCGAGCGGTACGAGACGCTGATGATCTTCTGGCCTTCGTGCATCAGGTCATGGATGGTCAACAGAGACACCAGGGCCGAGTTCTTGATCAGCGCGATGAATTCATTGCCCAGCGGCGGGATCATGCGCACCACCGCCTGGGGCAGGATGATGATGCGCATGGCCTGCCCGCTGGACATGCCCAGCGAGCGCGCCGCCTCGGTCTGGCCGCGGTCGACCGACTGGATCGCGCCGCGCACGATCTCGGACACATAGGCCCCCGAATACATGCCCAGGCCCAGCACGCCGCAGGCAAAGGCCGGCAGCATGATGCCGAACTGCGGCAGGCCGAAGAACCAGATGAACAGCTGCACCAGCAGCGGCGTGCCGCGAAAGCACAGCAGGTACAGGCTGCACAGGCCGTACAGGCCGCGCCGCTGCGGGTTGAGGCGGCCCACGCCGACCAGCAGGCCGATCACGCAGCCCAGCAGCAAGGCGCAGGCGGTAACCTCGACGGTGACCGCGGCGCCGCGCAGCAGCGCGTCGAAATCGGCGAAGACGGGCGAAAAGTCCAGGTTCATCGGGGCGCCGCCTCGAACCACTTGCCAACCACTTTGTCGTAGGTGCCGTCGGCCTTCAACTGCTTCAGTGCCGCATTCAGCGCGGCCGTCAGCTCGGCTTTGCTCTTGGGCACGGCAATGCCGTATTGCTCGGTGGTGATCTGCTCATCCAGCACGACGAGTTCAGGCGAGTTCTGCGCGAACAGCTTGGCGGCCGGTTTGCCCGTCACCGCCGCGTCGGCGCGCCCCACTTGCACCAGGTTGAACATTTCCTGGTTCTTTTCAACCTCCACGCGCTGCACCTTGGGAAAGTGCTCTTTCAGGTAATTGACCGACTTGGTGCCCACCTGCACCGACACCTTGCGGCCGTCCAGGTCTTTCAGGCTCTTGATCGGCCCATCCTTGCGGGTCAGCACGACCAGGCCGCCGGCGTAGTACGGGTCGGTAAAGTCCACCACCTGCTTGCGCGCGTCGGTAATGTAGATAGCCGATACGGCCATGTCGGCGCGGCCGGCCTGCAACGCCGGGATCAGACCCTTGAAGTCGATGTCGATCCATTCGATCTTCTTGCCCATGGCCTTGCCCAGCGCCTCGATCAGTTCAATGTCGAAACCCGTGCGCTGGCCATCCTTGACGAATTCCATGGGCGGGAAAGTGGCGTCGGTCACTACGCGCAAGGTTTCTTGCGCGCGGGCCGGGGCTGCGCCCCAGGCCAAGCCCAGAACAAGGGCGGCGGTCAACAGTTGGCGGCGAGTCTTCATCGAGCTTCCTTTGGATAGTAAAAATGTGAAACTACGGGAACATCAGCCCAGGGCATCAGCTGCTTTGCAGCCGGCCCGAGATCCGCCGGGCGGCGGCAATCGTCATATCGATCAATGCGGGCGCCCGCAAGGTGGCGCGCGTGGACGGCGCCATCAGCGTGATGGACGCCACGGCCTGGTGCGGGCGCTGGAATACCGGCACACTGACGCCCCAGACACCGGCGTCCACTTCGCTGTCGGTCACGGCATAGCCGGCGGCGCGGATCGGCTCCAGGCTGGCGGCCAGCTCCGCCACGTTGACGCCGGCCGCCCGCAAATCGTCGAGCAAGGCCTCCAGGCGGGCGGCGGGCATGAAGGCCATCAGCGAACGCGCCGATGCGCCGCGCACCAGCGGCAGCCCGCGGCCCTTGACGAATGAGCAGCGCAGCGGGTGCCGGCTTTCGATCATGTCCAGGCAGACGGCCTGGTCTTTCACGGCCAGTAGCAGCCCCACGGTTTCGCCAGAGTCGGCCGCCAGGCGTTCCATATCGGGCTGCGATTCCCGCATCAGGAACGACGACTGGTCGAAGCCCCACGCCAGTTGCACGCACAGCGGCCCGGGGCCGTATTCGCCGCCCTGCTCCGCCACGAATCCCCAGCGTTTGAGCAGTGCCACCTGGCGGTACAGGGTGCTTTGCGCCAGGCCGGTTTTCTCGGCCAGGGCCTGGATCGACAACGGCCCGTCGTGGCGGGCCAGCGAAGCCAGCACGTACAGCACGCGGCCGGCTCCTCCGGCGATGGCTTGGTCCTGCATGGGCGGCGCTCCGGTTACGGCTTGAACGGCCGCAGATTAGCGGGTTTTCTCAATTTTTAGGCATGCAATTCCCAAAAAATGAGAAAAATTCGGGAAAATCCGGAGCAAACCGGGCCGCGTACCAGCCCGCGGCAGAGCTCGCTGCGCTGCCTGCAAGGGTTTACATCGTGTTGCCTCCCGAGCCGGCATTGCAATATTCGGGTAGATAGAATGAATCTGCTTCTCCATGCGAATACCCCATCGCACCCCAGTTTGCGCGAGGCGATTCATGTCTACTGGTCTTCAATTCCCCTCGGTGGTGCTGCGGCACTCCCACGACGTGCTGACGCTCACGCCCTGGCAGGCGGGCGGCGGCCGCGGCAACAGCCGGCGCGCCGACCGGGCCGGCGCCGAGTCCATGCTGCGCCTGTTCATGAACGATGACGGTAACCGCCTGGCCGTCATGCGCATGTGCAACGCCATCGAGCCCGGCTATACGCTGGCCGGCTCGCAGACCAGCACGGGCGCGGCGCGCCACATGGCGGGCCTGATCGCGGCGGGCAAGGTGCTGGCCGCGCGCACCGGCGAAGCGGCCCAGTACGTCGAGGGGCAGTTCCCGTACACGCTGCGGCAGCTGGCTTACCTGCCGGCGCGCGGCACCGGCGTCAACGGCTCGTATTTCCTGCGCGGGCACTACACTGTCACCGGTCGCAACATCACGGTATCGGCCATGGGCTTCACCTCGGCCATGCAGGCCGGCTCGGTGCGCTTCTTTGCCTCGGCCCGCGTATCGGTCGATGGCCAGCCGGGCGAGGCCCATCCCCTGACACAGGATGACCCCGGCTATTGGCCGACGGATGAATATGCCCCGATTGGCGCCGCGCAATGGGAACTGCCCGAAGTGCGGCACGGGCAGTCGATCGCGCTGGTCATCAACGCGGGCTATGTTTTTGAAACCGCGTCGGGCCGCGCCGTGCCCATGCCGGCCACCACCGAACGCGAATTTCCGCTGGCGCTGAGCTGAGCGCGATGGCGGCCCGTCTGCTGGCAAGCGTGGCCCTGGCCGCCGCGGCGCTGCTGCCCGGATGGGCCGCGGCCGCTTCGCCCGCGGCTGGCGACGCTGGCCGTCAGGCCCTGGCCGCATACCAGGCCGCGCAGGGCGACCCCAGCCAGTTGCGGCATGCGCTGGCCCTGGCCGATCAGGCGCTGCAGCAGACGCCCGGCGATGCCGCGCTGCTGCTGCTGCGCGCCGATATTCACACGGCCCGGCGCCATTACACGCAGGCGCTGGCAGATTATGAGGCACTGCCCGACGCCGGCCTGCCGGCCGAGCGCAAGCTGATGCAATGCATGCTGCGCGAACGGGTGCTGCCGGCGCCCTTGCCGCTGGATTGCTATGCCGAGGCGGGCAGGCGCTTCGCCGCCGGGCAGGCGGCGCCCGAGCATGATCCGAACTATGTCATGGCCATGCTGCTGGCGCGCGACCCGCAGGGCCCGCGCCTGGCCGCGGACCTGCTGGCTGCCACGCCGGCCGGCCCGCAGCGCGACATCAACATCATGCTGTTCCAGGATTTCGACCGGGCCCGCTACGTACGCTCGGTACTGCCCTGATTCTTGCGCGCGGCAAGCCGCCGGCCGGCTTGCGCCTTAGTATTTGTTCAATTTGACGCCGGATACGCCGGACAGGCTGGGCGCATCGGATTCGGGTTCGGCGGGCGTTTGCGCGCGCGGCGACGTAGTCCTGGGTTCCGGTTGCGCGGCGGCGGGCGCAGGGGTTGCCGCCGCGGGCGCTGCCGGCATCTGCCCGCCGCGCTGCGCATCGCGCCGCTGCTCGGCCTTGGCGATCAGCGTGGCCAGTTCGGCGCCCAGCTTGCCGGCCTTGCCCTGGTAAGCCCAGTCGGCGGCGTTCTGGCCCTTGAGATTACGCGTCGTGACATCGGCGCCGGCATCCAGCAGCAACTGCACCATTTCACGGCTGCCCGACAGGGCGGCCATCATCAGGGGCGTGGTGCCCTCGGGCGACGGGGCGTTGACCATGGCCTTGTGTGCCAGCAGCAGCCTGGCCGTATCGACATGGCCCTTGGATGCCGCGTAATGCAGCGGCGTCCAGCCCAGGCGGTTGACTTGCGCGCCGCGCGCGATCAGGGCGCGGGCGCGTTCGGTCTGCCCAGCTACCGCCAGGTACATCAGCGCCGTCTCGTTGGCCGGATTGACGGCTTCGAGGTCGATGTGCGGATCGGCGGCCAGTACATCGAAAACCTGCCAGGCGCCGTCCACAACGGCGCGCATCAGCGCCGGCTGGCCATTCTTGTAGCGCACATTGGGATCGGCCCCGCCCGCCAGCAGCTCGCGGATTTCGGGTGCATTGTCATTGTGGACGTAGACCCACCAGTTGCCCTGCGACGCCGCGGCCTGGGCCCCCGGCATGGCACAAGCTGCCGCCGCGGCCAGGATGCAGGCTGCAAAAACCCGGCGGGCCGAGGGCTCAAGTCGGAAGCGTCTCATGGCATTTGCTCTTAATGTAATACTTTAACTATTTAACTTTAGATATTTGAATTTAAATATTCAACATCAAATTATCTTTCTATCTTATAGAATAATTTGAAGAAATTTTCCGTCGAAGCTTGCGCTACCTGAGCGACATCCATGTCCTTCAGCTGCGCGATCTTCTCGGCCACATGAATGACTTTCGACGGATCGTTACGCTTGCCCCGGAAAGGCACCGGAGCCAGGTAGGGCGAATCGGTTTCGATCAGCAGGCGTTCCAGCGGCATCTTGCTGGCGACTTCATGCACGATGCCGGCATTCTTGAAGGTGACGATGCCCGACAGCGAAATATGGAAGTTCAGGTCCATGGCGGCCTGTGCCATGTCCCAGGATTCGGTGAAACAATGCATCACGCCCCCTACTTCGGCGGCGTTCTCTTCGCGCAGGATGCGCAGCGTGTCAGCCACTGACTCGCGGGTATGGATGATGAGCGGCAGGCCGGCCTGCCGCGCCACCCGGATATGGCGGCGGAACCGCTCGCGCTGCCAGTCCAGGGGTTCGCTCAGACGGTAGTAGTCCAGGCCGGTTTCGCCAATGGCCACCACCTTGGGGTGGCGCGACAACTGCAGCAACTCAGCCTCGGCAGGGTCGGGAGTGGCTTCGTAATCGGGGTGCACGCCCACCGAGGCCCACAGGTTGCGATGGGGCTCGACCAGTTCGACCAGGCCGGGCCAGTCCGGCATGTCGACGCTGACCACCAGCGCGTGCGTAACCTGGTTGGCAGCCATGCGCTGCAGGATATCGGGCAGTTCTTGCGCCAGCTCGGGAAAATTCAGGTGGCAGTGTGAATCGACGTACATGGAAGACTACTCGGGTACTTTATCCCTGGCAGGATAGCACCACGCGCTGCAGGGTCGCGTGGGCAAACAGCTTGGCATTCAACGGATGGGCGGCCAGGCGCCGCTGCTGGGTCAGCCAGCGCACGCCTTCGGCCAGGCGTACCGCGTCGGCGCGCGCCGACGCCTGCCCCACCGGCTTGGCCAGCGACGGAAAATAGCGCACCGGCACGCCCACGCCCGCCAGCATCAGGTCGGCATACAGGCGCTGCAAAGCGTCGATCCATTCGGTCGGGGCCAGCTTTTCCAGCCCCTCGGACAACGCGCCGATATCCGGCGCCTGCCCCTTGGCCAGCGGCCCGACCAGCTGCGACAGCCACTCGGGGCAGGCCTGCTGGCCGCCTTGCGCCAGGCGCAGCGCGGCCAGCGGCGCTCCGCCGGCGGCTGCCAGCCAGTCGGCGGCCGAGCCGACGCCCTGCTCTTGCAGCCACTGCAATGATTCCGCCGCGCCGGGCGCCGGCAGCGGTAGCCGCCGGCAGCGCGACACCAGCGTGGGCAGCAGGCGGTCGGGGGCGTCGGCCACCAGCAAAAATACCGTGTGCGGCGGCGGTTCTTCCAGCACTTTGAGCAGTGCATTGGCCGAAATGATGTTCAGCGCCTGCGCCGGATACAACAACGCGACACGCCAGCCGCCGCGGTGGGTGGCCGTATTGAACCAGGGCTCCAGCGTGCGGATCTGGTCGATGCGGATTTCTTTCGAGGGCGCCCGCTTGGCCGCGGCGCCGCTGGCGGGTTCGGATTCTTCCGCCCCGTCGGCGGCCTCGGCGCCTTCTTGCAGCGCGATGGCTTCGGGGCGGATGCGGCGCAGGTCGGGGTGATTGCCGCTGGCCACCCAGGCACAGGCCGGGCATTGCCCGCAGGCCAGGTGGCCGTTGGGCGACTCGCACAGCAAGCTGGCGGCCGCGGCCGCGGCGAATTGAAGCTTGCCGATGCCGGCCACGCCGTGCACCAGCCAGGCGTGGGCAAAGCGTTCGCGCCCGGCCAGCCAAGTGCGGGCGAGGTCTTGCTGCCATGGCAGAAAACCCGCCGCGCCGCCTTTCGGCGCCGTGTTTTCGCCCTTGGGGCGGGCCGGCGGGCTCATGGCGCCTCCGCCAGGGCCTGCAGCTCGGCCTGCAATTGCGCCCGCACCTGGGCCACGGGCCGGCTGGAATCGACGATGCGTATGCGTTCGGGATGAGCGGCCGCGCGCGCGTGGTAAGCCGCGCGTGTGCGCTCGAAGAATGCCGCCCCTTCGCGTTCGAAACGGTCGGGCTGACGCGCATCGGCCAGGCGCGCGCGGGCCAGCTCCAGCGGCACGTCGAACAGCCAGGTACGGTCAGGTTGCAGCGCTGGCCGCATCCATTGTTCCAGTACCGCGACGCGGTCGGCGCCCAATTGCCGGCCGCCGCCCTGGTAGGCATAGGTGGCATCGGTGTAGCGGTCGCACACCACCCAGTCGCCGCGCGCCAGTGCGGGCTCGATGACCTGCGCCAGGTGCTCGCAGCGCGCCGCGAACATCAGCAGGGTTTCGGTGTCGAGGGTCATGGATTCGGACAGCACCAGCCCGCGCAGTGTCTCGCCCAGCGGCGTGCCGCCCGGCTCGCGCGTGGCGACGACGGTATGCCCCATGGCCCGCAGCGTGTCGGCCAGCCAGGCGGCATGGGTGCTTTTGCCGGCGCCATCGACACCTTCAAGGGTAATGAAACGTCCGCGAGCAGTCATCGATTGCGCCCCAGAATGTAGCGCGCCACATTGCGGTTGTGTTCGGACAGGTTAGCCGAAAATTCGCTGGTGCCATTGCCGCGCGAAACAAAGTACAGATATTTGTGGCGCTCGGGCTGGACGGCGGCCAGCAGCGAGGCGCGCCCCGCCGCCGCGATGGGCGTGGGTGGCAGCCCGGCCCGGGTATAGGTGTTCCAGGGCGTGTCGGCCTGCAGGTCGGCGCGCCGGATGCGCCCCTGGTAGCGTTCCCCCATGCCGTAGATCACGGTGGGGTCGGTTTGCAGCATCATGCCCTGGCGCAGTCGGTTGACGAACACGCCGGCCACGCGCGTGCGTTCGGGGCCGTGGCCGGTTTCTTTTTCGATGATAGAAGCCAGTATCAGGGCTTCGTAGGGGCTGTGCAGCGGCAGATCGGGCTGGCGTTCGGCCCAGGCCTCGGCCAGCACCTGCTGCTGCTGCTGATAGGCGCGGCGCAGCAGGTCGAAGTCGGACGTGCCCGGCGTAAACACATAGGTGTCCGGGAAGAACATGCCCTCGGGCTCTTTGATCGACGAGCCCAGCCGGGCCATCAGGGCCGCGTCGCCGGTATCGCCCAGGGTCTGCTTGACGTCGGGGTTGGCGCGCAGGGCCTGACGGAACTGGGCGTAGGTCCAGCCTTCCAGGAAGGTGATCTGCCGCTGCACCATGTCGCCGCGCGCTAGGCGGTCGAGCAGCAGCCAGGGGGAATCGCCGGCGCGCGCCTCGTAGCCGCCCGCCTTGATCAGCTTGTCGCGCTCGGACAGCCGCGCCAGCCAGGCAAAACCGTCTTCCCAGATAGGGATGCCGGCGTCATTCATGGCGCGCGCTACCGCGCGCGGCGTGCTGCCGGGCGCCACGATGAATTCGACCTTCTCGGCGGGCAGTTCTAGGGACCGGTTCACCCAGGTCCAGGCGCCGCCCGCGGCCACAGCCGCCAGCAGCACTACCCCTAGGCAGGCCAGCAGGAAATAGAAGCAAAGCTTTTTCATAAGAGTGCGCAGTTTAATGGATGATGGCGGATCGGGCCGACCCGGCGTCCCTGCTGCGGGCAAGGATTTGGCGCCGGCCGCGCCCGGCGGCAGGTATCATGGCCTTGTTCCGTGCGCCGTGCCGGCGCCCCGCCTTATTTGCCGTTTCCGCCATGCATGCATTCTTTGATTCGATTCCCGACCGGGCCGATGGTTCGGCGCGCTGCGCCGCCCTGCCCGACTACGCCGTGGTCGCGGCCTCCGGTGCCGATGCGCTGTCGTTCCTGCACGGCCAGCTGACACAAGATGTCACCGGGCTGCCCGACGATGGCGCCCGGCTGGGCGGCTATTGCACAGCCAAGGGCCGCCTGCTGGCCACGCTGGTGCTGTGGCGGGCGCGGCCCGCGGCCGCCCCTGAGGCACAGCCCGAGTCCACGCAAGTGTACGCGCTGGCGCGGCGCGATCTGGCCGACGCGCTGGTTAAGCGCTTGTCTATGTTTGTACTGCGCGCCAAGGCCAGGCTGGCGCTGACCCCGCTGCAGGTGGCGGGTATCTGGTGCCCGCCGAATGGCCTGGCGGCGCTGCAGGAGGCCGCGGGCGGCGCCCTGCCGACGGCGCCCTGGCAGCGCGCCGAACTGGCCAGCGGCACCTGGATCGCCGCGCCTTCGGCCGGCGAGGCATTGCGCTGGTGGTGGGTCGCCGCCGACGCCCAGCTGGCGCAGGCGGCCCCCCTGGCGGCGCAACTGGCCCGGGGCACGGCCGACCAATGGCGCAGCGCCGACCTGGCCGCCGGCCTGCCCTGGGTGGGTGCGGCCACGCAAGACCTGTTCATTCCGCAAACCCTCAATCTGGACCTGCTCGGCGGCGTCAGCTTCACCAAGGGTTGTTACCCGGGCCAGGAAGTGGTGGCGCGCAGCCACTATCGCGGCACCGTCAAGCGCCGCGCGGCGTATGGCCGCCTGGACGGCCAGGCCGAGCCGCCCGCGCCCGGCACCGACATCTACGACGCCACCCAGCCGCAAGAGCCCTGTGGCCGGGTCATCGAGGCCTCGCGCGGCGGGGTGCTGTTCGAGATTGCGCTGGCCGCCCTGGCAGCCGGCGAACTGCGCGTGGGCGCGCCCGACGGCCCGCATATCGCGGTTGCGCCGCTGCCCTACGCGTTGGCCGAAAGCGCCTGACCGGCAGCGGGTACCACGCTATACCGCCACGCCGAACAGCGCGCCCACCCCGGCCGTCAGCAGCATGGCCAGGCCGCCCAGCACGGTAACGCGCAAAGCCGCCGGCCCCACCGGCGCGCCGCCCGTGCGCGCCGCCACCGCACCCAGCGCGGCCAGCCACAGCATGGACGAGGCCGTGACCACGGCCACGACATTGCCCACAGGGGTAAGTGCCGCGGTCAGCAGCGGCAGGGCCGCGCCCGTAGCGAACGATATGGCCGACGCCAGCGCCGCCTGCACCGGCCGCGCCCGGTTCTGCATCGAAATGCCCAGCTCGTCGCGGGCGTGGGCGTCCAGCGCGTCGTGGCGCGTCAGTTGCACGGCCACTTCCCGCGCCAGTTCGGGCGCCACGCCGCGGCCCACGTAGATATCGGCAAGCTCTTGCAGTTCCTGCGCGGAATTGCCGGTCAGCGAGCGTTGTTCGAGCCGCAGGTCGGCGGCCTCGGTGTCGGCCTGGGAACGTACGGAAACGTATTCGCCGGCCGCCATCGACAGTGACCCCGCCACCAGGCCCGCCAGCCCGGAGGTCAGCACGGCTTCGTGCCCGGCGCTGGCCGCCGCCACACCGGCAATCAGGCTGGCGGTGGAAACGATGCCGTCGTTGGCGCCCAGCACGGCGGCGCGCAGCCAGCCGGCCCGGAAAATGCGGTGATGTTCTCTGGCGGGCATGCTTCGTGGTGAATAAACAGGAAAACTAGCGGGGCGCCACGCGCACGGCGGTCATCAGGCCGACCAGGCACAGGACCGGCTGCTTGCCGCGATACGCCTGGACTTCGACCTGGCACACCGTCAGGCGGCGGCCGGGCTTGATGACGCGCCCGGTGGCCACGAAACGCTCGCCATCGGCCGGCGCCAGGAAGTTCATCTTGAATTCGGAAGTCAGTACGTCTTCGCCCCCCTCGAACAGCGAAAACGCGGCGTAGCCGCCGGCGCTGTCGGCAATGGCGGTGGAAATGCCCGCGTGCAGGTAGCCGTTTTGCTGGCAGAGGTCGGCCCGGAACGGCAGTTCGATGTCGACCTGGCCGGGCTCGACCCGCGACAGTTTCGCACCGAAAGCGGCCATGACCGTCTGCCGGGCGAAGCTGTCGTGAACCCGCTGCAGCGCGGCCTGCGCCGCCCGCGGATCGAGGGCGGCATTCATGCAGGTTTGCGGGTGTACAGGTTGACGATGCTGGAGAAATCGAGCTTGCCGCTGCCCCCGGTGCTATGCAGCGAATACAGGTTGCGCGCCAGTTCGCCCAGCGGGATGGTAGAGCGCGACGACAGCGCCGATTCGGCGGCCAGGCCCAGGTCTTTGAGCATGAGGTCGACGCCGAAGCCGCCCGCATAGCCTTTCGAGGCGGGGGCATGGTCCATCACGCCGGGCCAGGGGTTGTAGAGTTCGGTGGCCCAGTTGCGGCCCGAACTTTTGGCGATGATGTCCGACAGCACTTTGGGATCGAGGCCGTTGGCCACGCCCAGCGCCAGCGCTTCGGAGGTGCCGGCCATCAGGATGCCCAACAGCATGTTGTTGCAGATCTTGGCCACCTGGCCGGCGCCGGCCGCGCCGGCGTGGAAGATGTTCTTGCCCATGTTCTGCAGCACCGGCATGGCCCGCTGCAGCGCGGCGGCCTCGCCGCCCACGATGAAGGTCAGCGTGCCCGCGGCGGCTCCGCCCGTGCCGCCCGAGACCGGCGCGTCGATCATGGCCAGGCCGCGTGCCTGCGCGGCGGCGGCGACCTTGCGCGCCGAATCGGGAGCAATGGTGCTGCACTCGATGACCAGGGCGCTGGCGTCGATACTGGACAGCAGGTCGTCGCCCAGGTACAGCGCTTCGACGTGCTTGCTGGCGGGCAGCATGGAAACCACGATCTCGGCGCCGCGCACCGCCTCGGCGGCCGAGCCGGCCGCGCGCGCGCCGGCGTCGGTCAGGCCCTTGACCGCGGCGGGCACCAGGTCGAATACGGTGAGTTGGTGGCCGGCCTTGATCAGGTTGTGCGCCATGGGCGCGCCCATGTTGCCCAGGCCGATGAATGCGATGCTGCTCATGTCGGTGTCTCCTTTGGATGGGGTGCGGTGTCGGGGCGCCGGCGGGGCTCAGTCTTCGGCGGGCCCCAGGTCGGCCAGCGGATGCGCCTGGCCGGCCGGCCAGGGAGCTTCGAAATAGCGCCGTACCCAGGTGTCGGAAGCCTGCTCCAGGGTGGCCGGATTCCATTTGGGCTGCTTGTCTTTGTCGATGAGCAGCGCGCGTATGCCTTCGGCGAAATCGCCCTGTACCGTGCAGGCCAGCGCCGCCACGTATTCGACGCGGAAGACGTCTGCCAGCGAGCGCAGCCGCGTGTGCTGCTGCAGGGCGAACGCCAGCCGCGCCGAGCCGGGCGAGCCCGCCAGCAGGGTGCCGGCGGCGCGCGCCAGCCAGGGGTCGGCGTGGTCTTTCAGGGCGGCGATGGACTGGTAGATATCGGGTAGGTCGTTGCCGCTGCACAGGCTGTTGATCTGGAACGCATGCTGGCGCAGCGGCCCGGGCTGCAGCGGCGTGGCGGGCTCGTGGGCCAGCAGCGCTCGGCGCAGCAGCCCGTCGTTGATGGCGCGCGGCGGCGGCGAACCGTCGCCCGGGCCGCCGGCCTGCCCGGCCCAGGGCGTGTCGAGCAGGGTTTGGGCAAAACGCGGCCAGTCGGTGGATTCGAGGCGGAAATCGGCAACGCCGGCGTAGAAGGCGTCGGCGGCATTGATTTGCGCGCCGGTCAGGGCCAGGAACAGCCCGGTGCGCCCCGGCATGCGGTTGAGCAGCCAGCTGCCGCCCACATCGGGAAACAGGCCGATCGAGATTTCAGGCATGGCGATGCGCGTGGTTTCGCTGACCACGCGGTGGCTGGCGCCCATCATCAGGCCCACGCCGCCGCCCATGACGATGCCGTTGCCCCAGCACAGCAGGGGCTTGGGGTAGGTGTGGATGCGGTAGTCGAGCCGGTACTCGCGCTCGAAGAAATCGCGCGCGTGCTGGTTGGCCCAGGCACCCTGCCCCTGGTGCTGCTGCATGCTGCGGTACAGGCCGTGCAGGTCGCCGCCGGCGCTGAAGGCCTTGCCGCCGGCGCCCTGCAGCACCACCACGGCCAGCCCGGCATCGTGCGCCCAGGCGTCCAGCTGCGCGGCCAGCAGGTCGACCATATCGAGCGACAGCCCGTTGAGCGTTTGCGGCGCATTCAGCGTGGCGAAACCCAGCCGCATGCCGTTGGCGGCGGTTCTTTCTTCGAACAGCACCGGAGAGTTCATCGGATGTCGGCTCCTTTTTCGAGCAATTGGCGGGCCACGATCACGCGCATGATTTCATTGGTGCCCTCGAGTATCTGGTGGACACGAGTATCGCGCACCAGGCGCTCCAGCGGATAGTCGCGCAAGTACCCATAGCCGCCATGGATCTGCTGGGCGTCAAGGCAGACCTGGAATCCCATGTCGGTGGCGAAGCGCTTGGCCATGGCGCAATAGGTGCCGGCGTCGGGCGAGCCCGCGTCGAGCTTGCAGGCGGCCAGCCGCACCATCTGGCGCGCCGCCACCAGGTGGGTAGCCATGTCGGCCAGCTTGAACTGCAGCGCCTGGAATTCGGCCAGGCGGCGGCCGAACTGGCGCCGCTCGTCCATATAGCGCCGTGCCGCGTCCAGCGCGCCCTGGCCGGCACCTACCGAGCAGGTGCCGATATTGATGCGGCCGCCATCCAGCCCCTTCATGGCGATCTTGAACCCTTCGCCTTCGCTGCCCAGCATGTTGGCCGCGGGCACGCGTACGTTCTCGAAGGTGATGGGGCGGGTGGACTGGCTGTTCCAGCCCATTTTTTCTTCTTTGCGGCCGTAGCCGATACCGGCGCTGTCGGCCGGCACCGCGAAGGCGCTGACGCCGCCCGGGCCTTCACCGCCGGTACGTGCCATGACCACCAGCAGGTCGGTGTCGCCGCCGCCGGAAATGAACGCCTTGGCGCCGTTCAGGACGTAATCGCCGCCGTCGCGCTGGGCCCGCGTGGACAGCGAGCCCGCATCGGACCCGGCGCCAGGCTCGGTCAGGCAGTACGAGGCGAGTTTCTGGCCGCTGGCCAGCAGCGGGCCCCAGGCCTCGCGCAGGGCCGGCTGGCCCCATTGGCCCACCATCCAGGTGGCCATGTTGTGTATGGTGAGAAAAGCGGTGGTGGACGGGTCGACGGCGGCCATTTCCTCGAACACCAGGGTGGCGTCCAGCCTGGGCAGGCCCAGGCCGCCGATGTCTTCGGCCGCGTAGATGGCGCAGAAGCCGAGTTCCCCGGCACGTGCAAAGGCTTCACGCGGAAAGATGCCCTCGGCGTCCCAGCGCGCCGCGTGGGGCGCCAATTCGCCCTGGGCGAAATCGCGCGCCGCCTGGGCGAAGGCGCGCTGCTCGTCGGTGAGTTCCAGATCCACGGATTTGTCTCCTGTTGGGGCGGTCTTGGTAGCGCCGCGGCCGCCTTGTGAGCCGCCGCGCCTGCCTAGCGCCGATTTTGCATGACGTTAACGTAAACGTAAACCTATCGCCGCCATCTTACGCCGGATTCCCGGCCGGATTTTGTCTTGCCGAAGACAATGCGCGAGCGGGCCGTGCGGCCCTACAGCAGCCCTGGCGGCCGCTCGCGGCCCTGGCGGGCAGCCTTGGCCCGCCGGTGTTCGGCGCGGCGCCGGCGCGACACCTTGGGATCGAACGCCAGCGGCCGGTAGATTTCGACGCGGTCGCCGTCGGCCAGCGGGGTATCGGCCTGGCACTGCCTGCCGAACACCCCCACCCCCAGTTGCCAGGCATCTTTGCCCGGGAACCGCGCCGCGAAGCCGCTGGCCCGCACGGCGTCGCCCACCGTGGCGTGCGCGGGCAAGGCCAGCGTGCGCTGCCACACCGCTGCCGCGGATTCGGCGTGGCATACGCAGACGCGCAGCGGGCCGTCATTCGCCATAGACAGCCTGCGCGCGCTTGGTGAACGAATCGATGAAACTGGTGGCAATGCGGTTGAACACCGGCCCCACCACCATTTCGAGCGCCCGGTTCGAAAACGCGTATTCCAGGGTAAACAGCACCTTGCAAGCGTCGTCGGCCAGGGCCTGGAACTGCCAGTGGCCCACCAGCATCGAGAATGGCCCGTCGACCAGTTCCAGGTCGATGCGCTCGGGGTAGTCGTGGGTGTTGCGGGTGGTAAAACGCTGCTTCATGCCGGCGAAACTGATCAGAATCGAGGCCTGCATGCCGTTTTCGCTGCGCGACTGCACTTCGGTGCCGCCGCACCAGGGCATGAATTCGGGATACTTTTCCACACCGGCCACCAGGTCGAACATCTGCGCGGCGCTGTAGGGAACCAGGACGGATCGCTGTACTTTGTGCATCGGCTATCGCAAATCGCTAGAATGATCGGATTTTACCGGTAGCGTCGCTACCCACGGATTTTTCCGCCGCATACCTGCCTCATGAGCATTATCGATAATCGCAAGGCCACGCACGACTATTTCATCGAAGACCGCTATGAAGCCGGCCTGGTCCTGCAAGGCTGGGAGGTCAAGGCGATCCGCGACAACCGCGTGCAGCTGAAAGAAAGCTACGTCATCGTGCGCGATGGCGAGCTGTTTCTGCTGGGCATGCATGTCAGCCCGCTGCCCACGGCATCCACGCACATCCACCCCGACGCCATGCGCACCCGCAAGCTGCTGCTCAAGGCCGAGGAAATCAGCAAGCTCATCGGCAAGGTCGAGCAGCGCGGCTATACGCTGGTACCCCTGAATTTGCACTACAAGAACGGGCGCATCAAGCTCGATTTTGCCCTGGGGCGCGGCAAGAAGATGTACGACAAGCGCGACACGGCGCGCGAAAAAGACTGGCAGCGCGAAAAAGAGCGCATGATGAAGCACGACACGCGCAACTCGCGTAAAGATAAAGAGTGAGCAGGTGTCTGGCTCCCGCAGGGTGCCAGACACCGAAGTGTGCGGCAACTGTCTCAATGGCACGGTGTCAGGCACCTGGCGGAGCCTGACACCTGGCGCCAGGGCGCGCCACGGGCTTCGTCTCAGGCGGCCTTGCCGGTTTTCACGATGGCCATGGCCGAGGCGATCAGGCCGCCCACATCCGACAGGTTCGACGGCAGGATCAGCGTGTTGCCTTCCTTGGCTACGTTGCTGAAGGCGTCGACATAGCGTTCGGCCACCTTCAGGTTCACGGCTTCCATGCCGCCGGGCTGGCGCACAGCCTCGCCCACCTGCGTAATGGCCTTGGCCGTGGCTTCGGCGATGGCCAGCACGGCCGCGGCCTCGCCCTGGGCCTGGTTGATCTGGGCCTGCTTCTCGCCTTCAGAGCGGGCGATGGCGGCCTCGCGCTCGCCGGTGGCGATGTTGATCTGTTCCTGGCGTCGCCCTTCAGACGCGGCGATCAGGGCCCGCTTTTCGCGTTCGGCCGTGATCTGCGCCTGCATGGCCCGCAAAATCTCGTTGGGCGGCGTCAGATCTTTGATTTCGTAGCGCAGCACCTTTACTCCCCAGTTCAGCGCGGCTTCGTCCAGCGAGCTGACGATGGTGCTGTTGATGAACTCGCGTTCTTCGAAGGTGCGGTCGAGTTCCAGCTTGCCGATGACAGAGCGCAGCGTGGTCTGCGATAGCTGCGTGATGGCCGAGATGTAGTTCGACGACCCATACGACGCCCGCATGGCATCGGTGACCTGGAAGTACAGCACCCCGTCGACCTGCAGCTGGGTGTTGTCGCGCGTAATGCAGACCTGGCTGGGCACATCCAGCGGGATTTCTTTGAGCGAATGCTTGTACGCCACCCGCTCGATGAACGGAATGACGAAGCCCGCGCCCGGCGACAGCACGCGGTCGAACTTGCCCAGCCGCTCGACCACCCAGGCATGCTGCTGCGGCACGATGGCGATGGCCTTGACGATGATCAGCAGCGCCAGGACGACCAGTACGATCAGGACGATGGTGGAGGTATCGAGCATCATGGAAAGATTCCTGCGTGGGTGATGAGGTAAACCGGCTCAGGCATGGCCGGCGGTTTGCCTGGGCGCCAGCACCAGGCGCGTGCCCCGTACTTCGGCGATGACGTGCAGGCCCGGCTGGCGCGGCTGCCCCGCGGCCAGCTCGGCCTGCCAGTGCGCGCCGCGGTACCAGACCCGCGCCATGCCGGCATCGGACCAGGCTTCGACCTCGACCGTCTGGCCGATGTCCATGTTGACATCGGCATTGCGGCCGGCGTCGACTTCGCGCTTTTTCAGGACGCCCGTGCGGCGCAGCACCAACAGGCCGGCCAGCGCCACGGCCGCGCACGCCACCAATTGCCATTCGAGGCCGGCCGCCAGCCACGCGGCAATGCCTCCGGCGACCAGGCCCAGCGCCACCAGCAGCAGATAGAACGTGCCGCTGGCGACTTCGCCGATCAGTGCGGCCGCCGCCAACCCGAACCAGATCCACATCGTTTTATGCCTTGTTCAAGCCGAGTACCGCGTCGATTGTACGGATTTCCGCCCTGCCCGGTGCGAAATCGGGTCATGGCGACTATCATCATGTCCATGAACGCCTTTGCCGCCCCTGCGCTGCCGGTTCTGATCCTGCACACCGGCGACCCCGACGATACCCTGCGCGACCGCCACGGCGATTACGCGCAGATGCTGCGGCATGCCGCGGGCCTGGGCCCCGACGCCGTGCACATCGTGCGGGCGGATGCGGGCGGGCAGCCGCTGGCCCCGGCCGCTTATCGCGCCGTGCTCATTACCGGCTCGCCCGCCATGGTCACCGACCGCGAGCCCTGGAGCGAGCGGGCCGCCGAGTGGCTGCGGCAGGCGGCTGCCGCCCGCCTGCCCATGTTCGGCGTCTGCTATGGCCACCAGCTGCTGGCCCATGCCCTGGGCGGCGCGGTCGATTACAACCCGCGGGGGCGTGAACTGGGCACGCAGGCCATCGAATGCCTGCCGGCAGCCGCCGGCGATCCGCTGATGGCGGGGCTGCCGGTCGGCTTTCCCGCGCAGCTGCTGCATGCCCAGACAGTCACCCGCCTGCCCGCGGGCGCGGTGGCCCTGGCGCGCTCGGCGCTCGATGAGCACCAACTGGTGCGGCTCGCGCCGGGCATCTACTCAGCCCAGTTCCATCCCGAATTCGGCCCGGAATTCATGCGCGACCACCTGCTGCGCTACCAGCCCGATTACGCCCGCGAAGGCCTGGACGCCGGCGCGCTGGCCGCCAGCCTGAAGCCCACGCCCACCGCGGCCAGCCTGCTGCGGCGCTTCCTGAACCTGCGGCAGCACGCTGCGGCGCAGCACTAGGCCGGGCAGCCCGATCTCTTGCCCAGTGTCTGGCTCCGCAGGTGCCAGACACCGAAGTGGGCAGAGGCTGTATCAATAGCACGGTGTCCGGCACCCTGGCGGGAGCCAGACGCCTGACTAGGCATGGATCATTTGGCCAGGCGCTGCCAGGTCTCGACCACCGTATCCGGGTTCAGCGACATGGACAGAATGCCTTCGTCCTTCAGCCACTGGGCGAAATCGGGATGGTCGCTGGGGCCCTGGCCGCAAATACCCACGTATTTGTTGGCCGCCAGGCAAGCCTTGATGGCCCGGCGCAGCATGAACTTCACCGCGTCGTCGCGCTCGTCGAAGTCGGCGGCCAGTAGTTCCATGCCCGAATCGCGATCCAGGCCCAGCGTGAGCTGGGTCATGTCGTTCGAGCCGATGGAGAAGCCGTCGAAATACTGCAGGAACTCATCGGCCAGCAGCGCATTGGACGGCACTTCGCACATCATGATGAGCTTCAGGCCGTTCTCGCCGCGCGCCAGGCCGTGCCCGGCCAGCAGGTCGACCACGCGGCGCGCCTGCCCCACCGTACGCACGAACGGCACCATGATCTCGACGTTGGTCAGGCCCATTTCGTCGCGCACTTTCTTCAGGGCTTCGCATTCCATGCGGAAGCACTCGGCGAAGTCGGCCGCGATGTAGCGCGACGCGCCGCGGAAGCCCAGCATGGGATTTTCTTCTTCGGGCTCGTAGCGCGAGCCGCCCACCAGCTTGCGGTATTCGTTCGACTTGAAGTCGGACATGCGCACGATGACAGACTTGGGCCAGAACGCCGCCGCGATGGTGGCAATGCCCTCGGCCAGCTTCTCGACGAAGAAGGCGCGCGGGCTGGCATAGCCGCGCGCCGCCGATTCGACCGCCTTCTTCAGCTCGGCGTCGACGTTGGGGTAGTCGAGCACCGCCTTGGGATGGATGCCGATATTGTTGTTGATGATGAATTCCAGGCGAGCCAGGCCCACGCCCGAATTGGGAATCTGGGCGAAATCGAACGCCAGCTGCGGGTTGCCCACGTTCATCATGATCTTGACGTCGATGGGCGGCATTTCGCCGCGGCGCACTTCTTCGACCTCGGTCTCGATCAGGCCGTCATAGATGCGGCCTTCGTCGCCCTCGGCGCACGACACCGTGACCGCCTGGCCTTCTTTCAGCACGTCGGTGGCCTCGCCGCAGCCCACCACTGCCGGAATACCCAGTTCGCGGGCAATGATGGCGGCATGGCAGGTGCGGCCGCCGCGGTTGGTAACGATGGCCGAGGCGCGCTTCATGACGGGTTCCCAGTTGGGGTCGGTCATGTCGGTGACCAGCACGTCACCGGGCTGGACCTTGTCCATTTCGGAAATGTCGGCCACTACCCGCACCGGACCGGCGCCGATCTTCTGGCCGATGGCGCGGCCTGTTACCAGCACCTGGCCGGTAGCCTTCAGGCGGTAGCGCTGCTGCACGTCGTTGCCGCTTTGCTGCGACTTCACGGTCTCGGGGCGCGCCTGCAGGATGTAGATCTTGCCGTCGACGCCGTCGCGGCCCCATTCGATATCCATGGGACGGCCGTAGTGCTTCTCGATGATGACGGCGTAGCGCGCCAGTTCGGAGACCTCGTCATCGTTCAGCGAATAGCGGTTGCGCTCGGACACCGGCACGTCGACCGTGCGCACGGCGCGGCCCTCGGGGCGCTCGGGGTCGAATTCCATTTTGATAAGTTTCGAGCCGATGCGGCGGCTGACGATGGGATAGTGGCCCTGTTCGAGCGTGGGCTTGAACACATAGAATTCGTCGGGATTGACCGCGCCCTGCACCACGGTTTCGCCCAGGCCGTACGACGAGGTGATGAACACCACGTCCTGAAACCCGGATTCGGTATCGATGGTGAACATCACGCCGGCGCTGCCCTTGTCGGAACGCACCATGCGCTGCACGCCCGCCGACAGGGCCACCTCGGCGTGCGCGTAGCCCTTGTGCACACGGTAGGAAATGGCGCGGTCGTTGTACAGCGAGGCGAACACGTGGCGGATCTTGTCCAGCACGTCGTCGATGCCCACCACGTTCAGAAAGGTTTCCTGCTGGCCGGCGAACGACGCGTCGGGCAGGTCTTCGGCGGTGGCCGACGAGCGCACAGCGAACGAGCCCTTGCCGTCGGCATCGAGCGCGGCAAAGGCGGAACGGATCTGCTGTTCGAACTCGGGCGAGAACGGCGCCTCGACGATCCATTGGCGGATCTCGGCGCCGGCCGAAGCCAGTTCGCGGACGTCTTCGGGGTTGAGCGTGCTGAGGCGGGTGGCGATGCGCTGGTCCAGGCCCGACGCCTTGAGGAAGTCGCGGAAGGCCTCGGCGGTCGTGGCGAAGCCGCCCGGTACGCGGACGCCCGCGCCGGACAGCTGGCTGATCATTTCACCTAGCGATGCGTTTTTGCCTCCTACCGAGTCCACATCCGTCATGCGGAGCTGCTCGAACGAAACGACATACGACATTGAAGTCACCTTTTACAATGGAGAGAAAGCGAGTTTGGTCAATGCATCCGGATGCGCTGACCAAACTGGCCTTGGACCGCTCTTGGGGTGACTTATATCGGGGTCAGATTGTACCCGGTCGGGTACCATGGCTTTCCCCTTTGGTTGGAATATTTTACATATGGCTTCGCCCCCTATCGAACGGACTGTCTACATCGTTTCGGACAGTACCGGCATCACCGCCGAGACCTTCAGCCACTCGGTGCTTTCGCAATTCGAGCAGGTGCATTTCAGGCCGGTGCGCCTGCCTTTCATCGACACCGTGGAAAAGGCCCGGGAAGTCGCCGCCCGCATCAACCGCAATGCCCAGGAAGCCGGGGTGCCGCCCATCGTTTTCAGCACCCTGGTCAACCCGGCCAGCATGGAATGCGTGCGCAATGCCAATGGCATTTTCCTGGACCTGTTCGGCACCTTCGTCGGCCATATCGAGCAGGCCCTGGGGCTGAAATCCAGCCATTCCATCGGCCGCTCGCACATGGCGGCCAATTCCGAGCAATACCGCAACCGCATCGACGCCATCAATTTCAGCCTGGCGCACGACGACGGCCAGTTCATCACCCAGCTCGACCAGGCCGACGTCATCCTGGTGGGGGTGTCGCGCTGCGGCAAGACGCCCACCAGCCTGTACCTGGCCATGCAATACGCCATCAAGGCGGCCAATTTCCCGCTGACCCCCGACGATTTCGAGCGCGGCGTCCTGCCCTCGACAGTGGCGCCGCACCGGGCCAAGCTGTTCGGCCTGTCGATCCAGCCCGAGCGCCTGGCCGAAGTGCGCAACGAGCGCCGCCCCAACAGCAAATACGCCAGGCTGGAACAATGCCGCTACGAAGTGGCCGAGGCCGAGCGCATGATGCGGCGGGAAGGCATTTCGTGGCTGTCGACCACCACCAAGTCGATCGAGGAAATCGCCACCACCGTCATGCAGGAAGTGGGCCTGGATCGCTCGAATTGATGTGTGCCGGGTGTCTGGCACCGTTGTGTAGGCCAGGTGGCTGACTCCCGTAGGGTGTCGGACACCGAAGTGTGACGCACCTGCCTCAATCGTACGGTGTCAGATACCCGCCCGGCGGGCCTGGCCCTGCCGGCGCTGTTCGAACAGGCACAGGGCGGCCGCCACCGCCACATTCAGCGATTCCACCGCCGGGGCGTGATCGATGCGCACGCGCAGCGTGGCGGCCTGCTGCAGGGCGGGCGCCACGCCCTGCCCTTCATGGCCGAACACCCAGGCGCAGGCGGGCGGCAGGCCGGTGTCGTACAGATCTTGCGCGCCGTCCAGGGTGGTGGCCGCCAGCGGCACTTCGAGCCGCGCGGCGCAGGCCTGCAGGTCGGCGTGTTCGTGCAGCGCCAGCGCGAAATGGGCGCCCTGGCCGCCGCGCAGCACTTTGGGCGACCACGCGGCCGCGCAGCCCGGCGACAGCAGCACCCGTCCGATGCCCGCCGCCGCGCAAACGCGCAAAATGGTGCCGACATTACCGGGGTCCTGCACCCGGTCCAGCCACACCATGGATTCGTCCAGCCGTACCGGCAGTTCAGGCGCCGGCGGCTTTACCACGAACAGCACGCCCTGCCCCGTTTCCACCGTTTCCAGCTGGTGCAGCAGCCGGGGTTCCAGTAGCAGCACCTGCCGCGGCGGCAGCGCCGCCAACAAGGCGGCCAGTTCGGGCCGCTGCGCGCGCTCGGCATCGAAGGCGGCCAATACCGGCGTGCCGGCCTGGGCCAGCCAGGCCTGGCACAGGTGCACGCCTTCGAGAAGGGCCGGCTCGCCCCGGCGCCCCGCGTGCCGCGCCAGGCGCTGCAGCTGCTTGAACTGGGGGTTGTCGCGCGAAGCGATCTGCTTCATGGCCGGATGGCAAGCCGCTCGCGCACGGGCGCGAAGCTGCGCCGATGTTCGGGGCACGGGCCATGTTCGCGCAGCCGTTCCATGTGCAGCGGCGTGCCGTAGCCCTTGTGCTGGTCGAACCCGTACTGCGGGTACAGCGCATGTAGGCGCAGCAGGTCGGCGTCGCGCGCCGTCTTGGCCAGGATCGAGGCGGCCGAGATGGCCGGTACCAGCGCATCACCCTTGATTACTGTCTGCACGGTGCAGCGCAGCTTGGGCGCCTGGTTGCCGTCCACCATGGCCACCTGCGGCGCGCGGCCCAAGCCTTCGACGGCGCGCTGCATCGCCAGCAGGGTGGCGCGCAGAATGTTCAGCGTATCGATCTCGAGCACGCTGGCGCTGGCCACACACCAGGCCAGCGCCCGTTCCTGGATGTGCGCGGCGAGTTCTTCGCGCCGCTCGGCGGTCAGCACTTTGGAATCGGCCAGGCCGTCGATGGAACGGCCCGGATCCAGGATGACGGCGGCGGCATAGACGCCGCCGGCCAGCGGCCCGCGCCCGGCCTCGTCCACGCCGGCCATCAGGATGCCGGTGAAGTCGGGGGCTTCAGCAAACAGGCTAGGCTGCGCCATGGGCTACCTCGAGGATGGCGCGCGCGGCCAGGCGGGCCGTGTCGCGGGTCAGGTCGCGATGCAGGGCGGTAAAGCGCTCTTGCACGCGGGCCGCCTGGGCGTCGTCGGTCAGGGCCGTCCAGGCGGCATCGGCCAGTTTGTCGGGCGTGGCATCGTCCTGCAGCAACTCGGGCACCGCGAAATCGCGCAGCAGCACATTGGGCAGCCCCACCCACGGCAGGTAGGGACGCTGCTGGCCGGACTTCCAGGCCATGATGCGCCGCATCCAGGGCGACAGGTAATACGAGATCACCATGGGCCGCTTGAACAGCGCGGCCTCGAGCGTGGCAGTGCCGCTGGCTACCAGCACGGCGTCGCTGGCCTCGAGCGCGCTCCAGGCTACCGGCAGGCCGCCGGCGGCCCCGTCTTCGGCGGTCAGGCAGCGCAACCCGGGCACCGGATGCCGCGACAGCACGGCTTCGAATTCGGCGCGCCGCTGGGCATTGACCATGGGCACCACGCACACCAGGTTGGGATCGCGGCGCTGCAGCTGCTGCGCCGCCTGCAGGAAGCGCGGCGCCAGGATGCGGATTTCGGACGATCGGCTGCCCGGCAGGATGGCCAGCACCCGCGCATGGGCGTCCAGCCCCAGCCGCTGGCGCGCCGCGGCACGGTCGGGCTGCATGGGAATGGCGTCGGCCAGCGGGTGCCCGACATAGGTGACCGGTATGCCTTCTTTGCGGTACAGCTCTTCTTCGAACGGGAACAGCACCAGCATGTGCGAAACGGCTGCGCGGATCTTGTGGATGCGCTCGTAGCGCCACGCCCAGATCGACGGGCCCACGAAATGCACTGTGGGCGTGCCGGCCTGGCGCAGCGTGAGTTCGAGCTTCAGGTTGAAGTCGGGTGCATCCACGCCCACGAATACCGACGGGGGCCGGGCCAGCCAGCGCCGCTTGACGTCGCCGTAGGTGCGCAGCAGGCTGGGCAGGCGCTTGAGCGCGTCGACATAGCCGAATACCGTGAGCGCATGCATGGGGTGCCAGGCCTCGAAGCCGGCGGCCTGCATTGCGGGCCCGCCGATGCCCTGGCACTGCAGGCCGGGCTCGCCCTGGCGCAGCCCGGCAATCACCCGGCTGGCCAGCAGGTCGCCCGAAGGCTCTCCTGCCACCATGCCTATGGACAGGCTCATGGCCGGATGATGCCCCGGTTCGAGGCGTCGAGAAAGTCCAGCAGCACCTGCAGCGCCTCCTTGGCGTCGGGGTGCGACTGCTGGCGGGCGCGCAGTTCGGCGCGCGCCTCGTCCAGCGACAGGCCGCGCCGGAAGACGATTTTGTAGGCTTCGCGCAGGCTGGAGATGACCGGGGCGCTGAAGCCGCGCCGACGCAGGCCTTCGACGTTGACGCCCACCGGCCGGCACGGGTTGCCCGCGCCCAGCACATAGGGCGGCATGTCCTGCATCAGCGAGCTGTTGCCGCCCGTCATGCTGTGGGCGCCGATCTTGCTGAACTGGTGCACGCCGGTCAGGCCGCCGATGATGGCCCAGTCGCCCACATGCACATGGCCGCCGAGTTGCACCGAGTTGGCGAGAATTGTGTTGTTGCCGATGTGGCAGTCGTGCGCGATGTGCACATAGGCCATGATCCAGTTGTCATCGCCCAGCGTAGTGACGCCGCCGTCTTGCACAGTGCCGGTATTGAAGGTGGTGAACTCGCGCACCGTGTTGCGGTCGCCGATCACCAGGCGGGTGGGCTCGCCCGCATATTTCTTGTCTTGCGGCATGCCGCCGATCGAGCAAAAACGGTAGAAGCGGTTGTCGCGGCCGATGGTGGTGATGCCGTCCAGCACGCAATGCGGGCCGATTTCCGTTCCGGCGCCGATGGTCACGCCGGGGCCCACGACGCAATAGGGCCCGATGCGCACGCTGGCGTCGACCTGCGCGGCCGGGTCGACCAGGGCGGTGGGATGGATGTTTCCGGACATTTAAGGCCCTAGGCTTCCAGACTGCGAATGGCGCACATCAGCTTGGCTTCGGCCACGATCTGGCCGTCGACCAGCGCGCGGCCCTGGTACTTGCAGATGGCCCGGCTCAGGCGCTCGGCCTGTACCTCGAAGCGCAGTTGGTCGCCCGGCACCACGGGGCGGCGAAAACGCGCCTCGTCGATACCTACCAGGTAATACGCTGTCTTGGCGCTGTCGCACTTCAGGCCGCCATCGTCGTCGGTAAACGAGAACAGCGCGGCCGCCTGGGCCATGGCTTCGGTGATGAGTACGCCGGGCATGACAGGATGATGCGGGAAATGGCCTTCGAAGAACGGTTCGTTGATGGACACGTTTTTGATGGCGACAATGGACTTGCCGGGCACGATATCCAGCACACGATCGATGAGCAGCATCGGGTACCGGTGCGGCAGACGCTCCATGATCGCCTTGATGTCGAGTTCCATTTCGTAAAGTTTCCTACCGTTTTGAATTATGATGCCGCCCCGCTGCCATCGGGCGGCGAATCAGGCTTTTTCCAGCGTCCGCAGGCGGCGGCGCAGTTGCGACAGTTGTTGTATCACGGCCGCGTTGCGCTGCCAGTCTCCGTGTTCGGCGTAAGGATACACGCCGGTGTAGCGGCCCGGCTGCGAAATGCTGGATGTGACCGCGGTGCCGCCCGAAATATGGACGTCGTCGGCCAGCACCAGGTGCCCCGACAGCATGGCCGCGCCGCCGATAGTGCAGCGCGCACCGATGACGGTAGACCCGGCCACGCCCACGCACGCCGCCATGGCGGTATGCGCGCCGATGCGCACGTTGTGGCCCAGCATGATCTGGTTGTCGAGCTTGACCCCGTCGCCGATGTCGGTGTCTTCGAGGGCGCCGCGGTCGATGGTGGTGTTGGCGCCGACTTCGACGTCATCGCCGATGCGCACCCCGCCCAGCTGGGCGATCTTGCCCCAGGCGCCCTGCCCCAGCGTGGGGTCGGGCGCGAAGCCGAAACCGTCGGCGCCCAGCACCACGCCGCTGTGCAGAATGGCGCGCGCGCCGATGCGCACGTTGGCGTACAGGGTGACGCGCGCGTGCAGCAGGCAGTCGGGCCCCAGGCTGGAGCCCGCGCCGATCACGCAGCCCGGGCCCAGCGTGCTGCCGCGGCCGATGCGTGCGCCGGATTCCACCACGCAGTGCGGGCCGATGCGCACGTCGTCTTCGAGGACGGCATCGGGCGCCACCACGGCCAGCGGGTGCACGCTGGCCGGCAGCCTGGGCTGGCGCGCGGCATCGAACCATTGTGCAAGCCGCGCGTACAGCAGGTAGGGGTGCGGGCACACTACCCGCGCGCAGGCGGGGGCGTCAGGATTATTGGCCAGCGCCTGGGCGGCGTCGGGCGTGACGATAACGGCGGCCGCCCGCGTGCCGGCCAACTGGCTCTGGTAGCGCGGGTTGGTCAGGAAACTGATTTCTTCGGATCCGGCCGAAGCCAGGGTGCCGATGCCGCGGATCACGGGCAGCGCGCCACCCGGAGCCGCTTCGATGCGCCAGTCGAGTCCCTGTGTGTTGGCCGCCGCCAGCAGTGCGTCCAGGGCCGGTGCGCGGGCGGGATCCAGGAGGATCGGCATGCGTTCGGCGCCCGGCGCTTATTTGCCGAGGGCCTGGATCACCTTGTCGGTGATGTCGACGCGCGGGTTGACGGTAACCGCATCCTGGATGATCAGGTCGTAGTTTTCCTGTTCGGCGATGCGCTTGATGGCCTGGTTGGCCTTGGTGACAATGGCCGAGAACTCTTCGTTGCGGCGGCGGTTGAAGTCTTCCTGGAACTCGCGGCGCTTGCGCTGCAGCTCGGTATCCAGGCGCGACAGCTCGCGCTGGCGGTTGGTGCGGTCGGACTCGGACAGCACGGGAGAATCTTTGTCGAACTTTTCGGCCTGGGCGCGCAGGTTGCTGCTCAGGCGCTGGAGTTCGTCGTCGCGCTTCTTGAATTCGGACTCGATCTTGCTTTGGGCAGACTTGGCCGGCGCGGACTCGCGCAGGATACGCTCGGTGTTCACGAAGCCGATCTTGGTGCCTTGCGCGTGGGCGGGCAGCGCCACGACGGAACCCAGGAGCAGCGCACCCGCCAGGGCCAGCGTACCGCGCAGTTTGCCGGCGCGCTGGCGGCGTGCCGGGCTCGAGGTGTTGAGTGCGGAATCAGACATCATGAAAATCTCACCTTCGAATGAGGTAAAGCAAAGCCATTATTGTGCCACTAAACGGGCCGGATGCCGGGTCGCGGCGCCCCGCCCGTGTGATCAGGCGTAACCATCAGGCGATCAAAAGCCCGTGCCGATCTGGAATTGGAAACTCTGCTGGTCGTCGCCCGACTTGGCATTGAGCGGGCGGGCGTACGACAACTGCAGCGGCCCCAGCGGCGACTGCCACGACAGGCCGATGCCGGCCGAATAGCGCCAGCCGCAAGGATCGTCGACCTCGTTGCCGGGTTCGCCCGCCGTGCACTTCATGCCGCTGCCGGCGGCCACCTGGCCCGCGTCGGCGAACACGAACCAGCGCAGCGTGCGATCTTTCGAGGCGCCCGGGAACGGCAGGTACAACTGCGCGTTGGCCACGATGCGCCGCGAGCCGCCCAGGTAGTCTCCGGTGAGCGTATCGCGCGGACCCAGCGAAGCGCCGTCGTAGCCGCGCACCGTGCCGATGCCGCCGGCGTAGACGTTCTTGATGACCGGGTAGTCCAGGCTGCCGTAGCTGCGGCCGTAATCGACCATGCCGTTGAGCGCCAGCGTGTAACTGCGGCCCAGGGGAATGTAGTACTGCTGCTGGGCGGTCAGCAGGTAGTACTTCAGGTCCATGGTGGAGAAGTCGCCCTTCAGGCGGGTATACGACCCCTTGGTGGGCGCCAGAGCGCTGTCGCGCGTGTCTTTCGACCAGCCGACGTTGAAGATGAGCGCGTTGGTGCTGTCGCCGTACTGGTCGACGAAGTCGCGGTACGCCAGCGGCGAATTGTCGTACAGGTCGATCTGGTTGCGCTCGAACGTGGCGCCCAGGAATACGCGGTCGTATTCGGAGATGGGCACGCCGAAATTCATGCCCAGGCCCATGGCCTTGACGCGGTAGTCGCCGTCGTTGTTGTCCCAGGGTTCGGTGACGCGGTAGTAGGCCGAGGTGGTGCGGCTGATGCCGTCTTTGGTGAAGTACGGATCAGTGTGCGACAGCACGGCCGCGCGATTGGTCTTGCTGGTGTTGAACTGCAGCGTCAGGTTGGTGCCGCTGCCGAACACGTTGTCTTCGCTGATGCCCGCCGACAGGATGGCCTTTTCGGACGAGCCGTAGCCCACGCCCAGGTTGATCATGCCGGTGGGTTTTTCTTTGACGTCGACGTTGACGTCGACCTGGTCGGGCGAGCCCGGCACCGGGTCGGTGGACACGTTGACTTCGCTGAAGTAGCCCAGGCGGTCGATGCGGTCGCGCGAGATTTTCAGGTCGCCCGAGTCGTACCAGGCGGCTTCTTCCTGGCGCATTTCACGGCGCACGACTTCGTCGCGGGTGCGCGTGTTGCCGCCGATCTGGATGCGGCGCACATAAACTCGGCGGCTGGGGTCGACGTAGAACGTGACGTCGGCTTCGTGCTTGGCCCGGTCGAGCGAGGGGTTGGGGTTGACGTTGGCGAACGCGTAGCCCAGCTCGCCCAGGTAGTCGGTGATGGCTTTGGCGGAATCGTTGGCCTGGGCCGCCGAGAAGGTCTCGCCTTCTTTGACCTGCACCAGGTTCTTGATTTCTTTGTCGAGGCCCAGCAGGTTGCCGGCCAGCTTGACGCTGCGCACCTTGTAGGGCTCGCCTTCGTGCAGCGTGACGGTGATGTAGATGTCTTTGCGGTCGGGCGAGATGGTGACCTGCGGCGGTTCGACCGAGAATTCCAGGTAGCCCTGGTCGAGGTAGAACGAGCGCAGGCGCTCGATGTCGCCCTCGAGCTTTTCGCGCGAGTATTTGTCGGTGTTGGTGTACCAGGTCAGCCAGCCCGGCGTAGTGAGATCGAACAGGTCGAGCAGCTCGCTTTCCGAGAAGGCCTTGTTGCCTACCACGCTGATCTGGCGGATCTTGGCGACTTCGCCTTCGAATACGTCGAAGCTGACGCCGACGCGGTTACGCGGCAGCGGCGTGACGGTGGCGGTGACTTCGACGCCGTACTTGCCCTTGCCCAGGTATTGTTCCTTGAGCTCGAATTCGGCGCGCTCGAGCATGGACTGGTCGAAGATGCGCCCTTCGCCGAAGCCCACCTGCATCAGCGACTTGGTGATCGCTTTGGAGTCGAATTCACGCATGCCGTTGAACGTGACCGACGCGATGGTGGGCCGCTCTTGCACCACGACCACCACGACATCGTTGTCGGTCTGGATCCTGACGTCGCTGAAGAAGCCCGTGCCGTACAGCCGGCGCACCGCCTCGGTGGCTTCGGCTTCGGTGAATTCTTCGCCGACCTTGACCGGCAGATATCCGAACACGGTGCCCGCGTCGGTGCGCTGGATGCCTTCTACGCGGATATCCCGCACGACAAAAGGGTCGAACGCATGAGCCAGGGCCGGCATGAGCAGCGCGGCGAGCAGGCTCGGCATGACGCCCTTCTTGTGATGAAACATCCGAAAAGACATGTCCTTGGCTATCCTAGGTGGAGCAAATGGCGGAGGATTTTATTCGATCGCCAGTCAGGTGAACAGACGGGCGAAATCGTTGAACAGCGCCAGCCCCATGAGGCCCGCAAGCAATCCGATGCCGGCGCGCTGCCCGATGTCGATCCAGCGGTCCGGCGGCGGGCTGCCACGCGCAATTTCGACGAGATAGTACAGCAGATGCCCGCCATCCAGCATCGGAATCGGCAACAGGTTGAGTACGCCCAGGCTGATACTGATCAGCGCCAGGTACGCCACGTAGGCGGCGATGCCGAGGCGCGCAGTCTGGCCGGCGTAATCGGCGATGGTGACCGGGCCGCTGATGTTGCGCCAGGAAACTTCGCCGATCACCATGCGCCCCATCATGCGCAGCGACAGCCAGGCCGTATCCCAGGTTCGGGCTGCGGCGCGCCCCATACTCTCGAACAGTCCGTAACGTACCGTCACCATGGGCAAATCGCCGCCCAGCTGCACGCCGATGCGGCCGATGGTTTCGCCCTGTACCGTTTCGGCGCGCGGCACTACGGTCAGCGAGACCTGCGCCCCGTCGCGCAGCAGGGTCAGCGCCAGGGGTTGCCCGGCATGGTGCTGGATGATGTTGACCAGTTGGGCCGTGTCCGGCTCGGGCGCGTCACCGGCGCGGATGATGCGGTCGCCATTGCGCAGGCCCGCGCGCTCGCCTTCGCCGCCCGCAATCACTTCGCGCACGACCGGCTTGGGCAGCGCCAGGCGCAGCCCGGCATCGGCCAGAGGGTCGCCCTGCGCCGGATCCATGCGGTTGCCGGGCACTTGCAGGGCGCGCTGCTGGGTGGCGCCGCTGACGGCACGCACCTCGACCCGGGCCTGGCCGCCGGCCGACAGCACATCGAGCAGGCGCCAGCGCGCGTCGTTCCAGGAGGCCACCTGGCGCCCATCGATGGCCAGGATGCGGTCGCCGCTCTGGAAACCGGCCTGTTCGGCCGATGAGCCGGCGGCCGGCGCAGCGATGACGGCGGCGGGTTCCTGGGTGCCGGCCAGGTTCAGCCCGGCATAGAGCAGCACGGCCAGCACCAGGTTGAATATCGGCCCGGCTGCCACAATGGCGATGCGCCGCCCCACCGGCTGGGTATTGAACGACTGCGCGGCTACGGCGCGCGACGCGCCGGGCGGCGGGTCGTCCTGCATTTTGACGTAGCCGCCCAGCGGAATGGCCGATACGGCCCATTCGGTGCCGTGCCGGTCGGTGCGGCGCAGCAGCACCTTGCCGAAGCCGACGGAAAACCGCAATACGCGCACGCCGCACAGGCGCGCCACCCAGTAATGCCCCAGTTCGTGGAACGTGATCAGTATGCCCAGGGCAACGATGAAGGCAAGCAGGGTGAAAAGCATGGATAAATATCTGAGGGCGCGGCCGGATCAGGCCAGGCCGAGATTGCCCGCATAGGCGCGCGCCGCGGCATCGAGCGCCAGGACGTCGGCCAGGTTATCGAGCGTAACAGAAGACTGGCGCTGCTGCCATTCGAGCGCGGCGGTAATTACCCGCGGAATCCAGGTATAGCGCAGACGGCCGGACAAGAACGCGTCGACCGCCACTTCGTTGGCGGCGTTCAGGGCCACGCAGGCGGCCTGGCCGGCGCGCAAAGCGTCGAAAGCCAGCTGCAGGCATGGAAAGCGCTGCATGTCGGGGGCTTCGAATTCGAGCTTGCCCCAGCGGGCGAGATCCAGCACCCCCACCCCGCTTTCCAGGCGCTCGGGAAAGCCCAGGCCGTACGAGATAGGCGTGCGCATATCCGGCTGGCCCAATTGTGCCAGCACCGAGCCGTCGTCGTACTCGACCATGGAGTGCACCACGCTTTGCGGATGGATGAGCACCTGGATGCGGTCGGCCGGCATGGCGAACAGCCAGTGGGCCTCGATGACTTCGAGCCCCTTGTTGACCATGGTGGCCGAGTCGACCGAGATCTTGCGCCCCATGCTCCAGTTGGGATGGGCGCAGGCCTGGTCCGGCGTGACATCGTGCAGGTCTTGAGGATCGTGCCGGCGGAACGGCCCGCCCGAGGCGGTAAGGATCAGCCGCCGCACGCCGCGCGCCGGTTCGCTGGGCGCGCCGGCGCGGCTGCCGTGCGGCAGGCACTGGAAGATGGCATTGTGCTCGCTGTCGATGGGCAGCAGCTCGGCGCCGTGCGCGCGCACGGCCCGCATGAACAGCGCGCCGGCGGCGACCAGGGCTTCTTTGTTGGCCAGCAGCACGCGCTTGCCGGCGTGGGCCGCCGCCAGCGCGGCCGGCAGGCCTGCCGCCCCTACGATGGCGGCCATGACTGTGTCGCAGGCCGCGTCGGCGGCGGTATCGGCCAGCGCCTGGGCGCCGACACGGATTTCGGGCGGAGTGCGCCCGGCGGGCCAGGCTGCCAGGAAGCGCTGGCGGGCGGCCGTGTCGGGCACCACCACCACCGCCGCGCCGCTGGCAGCGGCCTGCCCGGCCAGGCGTTCCATCCGGCTGTGGGCCGACAGGGCGAATACCGCCAACCGTTCGGGGTGGCGGGCGATGACATCCAGGGTGCTCTCGCCGATCGAACCGGTAGAGCCCAGGACAGCAACGCGTTGGAAACGACTCAAGACAGCACTCCAGACAACAGCAAGGCGAACGGCGCGACCGGCAGGATGGCGTCGATGCGGTCGTAGACCCCGCCATGACCCGGCAGCAGCGCGCTGGAATCTTTGCGGCCGGCGCGGCGCTTGAGCAGGGATTCGAACAGGTCGCCCACGATGGATATCGCGCCCAGCAGCGCCGCAGCCGGCAGCGCCAGCCAGAGACCGCCCCGCTCGACCAGCAACTGGCCGAAACTGCCTGTCCACAGGCTGGACAGCCAGACCCAGGCGACCGCCCCGGCGATGCCGGCCACGGCCCCGGCGATGGTCTTGCCCGGGCTGACCCTGGGGGCCAGTTTACGCTTGCCGAATGCCCGGCCGGCGAAATAGGCGGAAATGTCGGCCACCCAGACCAGGGCCAGCAGCGACACCACGAACCAGCCGCCGCGCGCCATGAACATCAAGGCCAGCACCGACCAGGCGGCCAGGACGGCCGGCACGCTGAACAGCGACCAGCCCAGGCTGGCGGCCGGCGCGTCGGCGCGGCCGCGCACCACGGCGGTGGTGGCGGCCAGCAGCCATGCCAGGACCACTGCCGGAGCCAGCCAGCGCACTATGGCGGCCTGCAGCGCCGCTGCGGCGGGCGCGCCTGACAGCCAGGCCCAGGCCAGCCACAGCATGGCCGCCAGCAGCGCGGCCGCGCCCCCCACGCACAGCACGCGCGACGGTGGCTGGGGCACGGTCAGGCGCAGCCATTCCCAGCAAGCGCAGGCAGCGGCTGCCGCCAGCAGGGCCACGAACCACCAGGGGTTGCCCGATGCCAGTGCGGCGGCCAGAACGGCCAGCAGGACAATGGCGGTAAGGACTCGTTGGCCGAGCATGGGATCTCCGTTGCCTGGGGCCTGTTTACGCTAGCGCGCGGCGTCTTCGCGCAATTGCGCGCTGGTGCGCCCGAAGCGGCGTTCGCGGGTGCGGTACCACTCGAACGCGGCGTCGAGCTCGGCCGCGCCGAAATCGGGCCAGTATTGGTCGGTGAAATACAGCTCGGCGTAGGCCAGCTGCCAGATCAGGAAATTGGAAATGCGCTGCTCGCCGCCGGTGCGAATGAACAGGTCGGGCTCGGGCGCCCATGCCATGGACAGGTGGTCCGCCAGATGCGCCTCGTCGATGCGCTGCGGATCGCGGGCCAGCTCGGGGTGCTGGCTGAGCATGGCGCGGGCAGCCTGCAGGATGTCCCAGCGCCCGCCGTAGTTGGCCGCCACCGACAGATGCAGGCGATCATTGTTGGCGGTACGCGCCTGGGCATCGGCGATCAGCGCCTGCAGGCGCGGTTCGAAGCGCGACATGTCGCCCACCACGTGCAGGCGCACGCCTTGCTCATTGAGCTTGTCGACCTCGCGCTCGAGCGCCTGCACGAACAGGCGCATCAGCAGCGAGACTTCTTCGGGAGGGCGCCGCCAGTTTTCGGAACTGAACGCGAACAGGGTCAGATAGCGCACGCCGCGCCGCCCGCAGGCCTCGACCACGCGCCGCACGGCCTGCACGCCCTTGGCGTGGCCCGCGGTGCGCGGCAAGTGCCGGCGCGTAGCCCAGCGGCCGTTGCCGTCCATGATGATGGCAACGTGCTGCGGAACCGCTTGCGTGGCGGGAACTGCCTGGGTGGAACTGATAGCCATGAGCAGAAAGCGTCGTGCCCTCGGTATCTGGCCGTGCTTATACGGTCATGATTTCCGCTTCTTTCTGGGTAATGAGCTTGTCGATCTCGGTAACGTTGCGGTCGGTGAGCTTTTGGATGTCGTCTTGCGCGCGGCGCTCGTCGTCTTCCGAGATTTCCTTGTCCTTGACCAGCTTCTTGAGCGATTCGTTGGCTTCGCGGCGCAGGTTGCGCACGGCGATCTTGGCGTCTTCGCCCTCGCCTTTGACCACTTTGGTGAGGTCGCGGCGGCGCTCTTCGGTAAGCGCCGGCATCGGCACGCGGATGCTGTCGCCCAGGCTCATGGGGTTCAGGCCCAGGTCGGATTCGCGGATGGCCTTCTCGATGGCCGCGGCCATGGGTTTTTCGTAGGGCTGCACGCTGATGGTGCGCGCATCGACCAGGTTCACGTTGGCAACCTGGCTCACGGGCACCGGCGAACCGTAGTATTCGACCTGGACGTGGTCCAGAATGCCCGTATGGGCACGTCCGGTGCGGATCTTGGACAAATTGACCTTCAGCGTGTCAAGCGACTTGGCCATCCTGGTTTCGGCGGATTTACGGATTTCTGCGACGCTCATGAGGATTCCTTTGCTTAAACGTGTACCAGGGTGCCTTCGTCTTCGCCGCTGACCGCGCGCTTGAGCGCGCCGGACTTGTTGATCGAGAACACCTTGATGGGCAATTTCTGGTCGCGGCACAGCGCGAACGCGGTGGCATCCATGACTTCGAGCCGGCGCACGATGGCCTCGTCGAAACTGATGCGCGCATAGCGCGTGGCGGTGGGATCTTTATTGGGGTCGGCGCTGTAGATGCCGTCGACCTTGGTGGCCTTGAGCACGATCTCGGCGCCGATCTCGGCGCCGCGCAGTGCGGCCGCGGTATCGGTGGTGAAGAACGGGTTGCCCGTGCCGGCCGCGAAAATGACGACCTTGCCTTCTTCGAGGTAGCGCAGCGCCTTGGGGCGGATGTACGGCTCGACCACCTGGTCGATGTTCAGCGCCGATTGCACCCGGGTGTCGACATCTTTGTGCTTCAGGGCGTCTTGCAGGGCCAGGGCGTTCATGATGGTGGCCATCATGCCCATGTAGTCGGCCGTGGCGCGGTCCATGCCCTGCGCGCCGGGCGCCACGCCGCGAAAAATGTTGCCGCCGCCGATCACGATGGCCAGCTCGACGCCCAGCGCCACCACTTCGGCGATTTCATCGGTCATGCGCACAATGGTGCTGCGGTTGATGCCAAAAGCATCTTCGCCCATCAGCGCTTCGCCGGAAAGTTTGAGAAGAACCCGTTTGTATGATCTGCTGCTCATAGGTGATGTCCCAAGGACCTATCCGACGAAAGTGTAAGACAAGAAATAGGGCCGGACTAGATATTTTCTAGCCGGCCCTGGATACCACAACCGATCAGGCGCGGCCGGCAGCGGCAGCGGCGACCTCGGCGGCGAAGTCGCTGGTCTTCTTCTCGATGCCCTCGCCCACCACGAACAGCACGAACTTGCTGATCGAGGCGTTCTTTTCCTTGAGCATCTGCTCAACGGTCTGTTTGTCGTTCTTGACGAAAGGCTGCGACAGCAGCGTGACTTCTTTCAGGAACTTCTGCACCGAGCCCTCGACCATTTTGGCGACGATCTCGGCGGGCTTGCCCGATTCGGCGGCCTTCTGCTCGGCGACCGAGCGTTCGGCGGCGATGTCGGCGGCCGGCACGCCGTCGGCGTTCAGGGCGCGGGGCTTGGTGGCCGCGATGTGCATGGCCAGGTCTTTGCCGACTTCTTCGGCGCCGGCGTATTCGACCAGCACGCCGATCTTGCCGCCGTGCACGTAGCTGGCCAGGGCGTTGGCGGTGTCGATGCGTTCGAAGCGGCGCACCGAGATGTTTTCGCCGATTTTGCCGACCAGGGCGGTGCGGGTGGTTTCAACCGTGCCCTCGCCCATGGGCAGTGCCGACAGCGCGGCCACATCGGCGGGTTTCTGGGTGGCGGCCAGCTCGGCCAGCTGGTTGATGAACGCGACGAAATCGTCGTTCTTGGCCACGAAGTCGGTTTCGCAATTGACTTCGATGATGGCGCCCTGCTTGGCGTCGGGCGAGATGTACAGACCGATCAGGCCTTCGGCGGTGACGCGCGCGGCGGCCTTGCTGGCCTTGTTGCCCAGCTTGACGCGCAGGATTTCTTCGGCGCGGGCCAGGTCGCCCTCGGCTTCGGTCAGGGCCTTCTTGCACTCCATCATGGGCGCGTCGGTCTTTTCGCGCAGTTCCTTGACAAGGGCGGCGGTAATTTCAGCCATGATTGCTCCAGTTTCGCTAAGACATGCCCCGGCGGGCCGGGGCACATGTGATTGATTCGACAAGACGCCCGCGCTGGCGGGCCGTGAGACGGGAGCCCGTCTCGAGACTTCCGGCCGGGCGCGGGGCGCAATGCCCGCCGCGCCCGGCCGGACCAGGCATTTAGCCCTGGTTGTCCTGCACTTCGACGAACTCTTCCGAACCTTCGCCGGCTTCTTCGACCAGACCGTTCAGGTTTTGTTCGCGGCCTTCCAGCACGGCGTCGGCGATGCCCTTGGCGTACAGCGCGATGGCCTTGGCCGAGTCGTCGTTGCCCGGAATGACGTAGTCGATGCCGTCGGGCGAGTGGTTGGTGTCGACCACGGCCACGACCGGGATGCCCAGCGTGCGGGCTTCGGCCACGGCGATCTTGTGGTAGCCGACGTCGATGACGAACAGCGCGTCAGGCAGGCCGTTCATGTCTTTGATGCCGCCGATGGACTTGTTCAGCTTGTCGAGTTCGCGCTGGAACAGCAGGCCTTCTTTTTTGATCATGCGCTCGGCGCCGCCTTCGGCGACGACGGCTTCCATGTCTTTCAGGCGCTTGACCGAGGTTTTCACCGTTTTGAAGTTGGTCAGCATGCCGCCGAGCCAGCGGGCGTCGACGTAGGGCATGCCGCAACGGGCGGCTTCTGCCGCGACCAGTTCACGGGCGGCGCGCTTGGTGCCGACGAACAGGATGTTGCCGCCGCGGGCAGCCAGCTGCTTCACGAACTTGGTAGCGTCCTGGTACTTGGCGACCGTTTGTTCCAGGTTGATGATGTGGATCTTGTTGCGATGGCCGAAGATGAACGGAGCCATCTTGGGATTCCAGTAGCGGGTCTGGTGGCCGAAGTGGACGCCAGCTTCCAGCATTTCGCGCATGAGGGACATGAGTTTCTCCGAGGGTTGGTTCTTGCGCTACGCCTGTACCCGCCCATGCATGACATGGGCCGGCACCCTGGGTGGCATAACGCGCGATTTCCCGGCGCCGGTATCCGATGCCAGGATGAAAAGCCCGAAACCCGGTGGCCGATCGCCGTGGCGAACCCCATGCAGGAAACATCTTGCAGGAGCCCCGCGGCGAATAAACCCAGACGGCCGTGGCGGCCAGGGCCTACAATGGAAAAACACCCTGGCTTTGCCCCCGGTTTTTAGGCAAGCCTATAATTCTACTATTTTTCCACCCAGTTACTCAAGCCACCTACATGGGCCTCGTTACCAACCCCGCCGACCTGGACAAGATGCGCGCCGCCTGCCAGGACGCCGCGAAGATACTCGATTTCATCACCCCCTACGTCAAGCCCGGGGTTACCACGGGCGAACTGGACCGCCTGTGCCTGGAATACCTGACCGACGAACTGAAGGTGAAATCGGCCACGGTGGGCTATGCCCCTCCGGGCTACCCCCCCTTCCCCGGCGCCATCTGCACCTCGGTCAACCACCAGGTTTGCCATGGCATCCCGGGCGACAAGGTGCTGAAAAACGGTGACGCACTCAATATCGACGTCACCATCATCAAGGACGGCTGGTTCGGCGACACCAGCCGCATGTATCACGTGGGCGAGCCGTCGATCCAGTCGCGCCGCCTGGCCGAGATTACCTTCGAATGCATGTGGAAGGGTATCCAGCAGGTGCGCAACGGCGCCACCCTGGGCGATGTCGGCCACGCCATCCAGAAGCATGCCGAAGCCAACGGCTATTCGGTGGTGCGCGAGTTCTGCGGCCACGGCATCGGCCAGCGCTTCCATGAAGACCCGCAGGTGCTGCATTACGGCAAGCCGGGCAGCGGCGTGCCCCTGACCACCGGCATGATCTTCACCATCGAGCCCATGATCAACGCCGGCCGCCGCGAAATCCGCCAGCTGGCCGACGGCTGGACGGTCGTGACGCGCGACCACAGCCTGTCGGCGCAGTGGGAACACACGATCTGCGTGACCGACACCGGCTATGAAGTCCTGACCCTGTCGCCGGGCGTGCGCCAGCCGCCGGCCTTTATTGCCGAACCCCTGACGCTGCCCGCCGCCTGACCGGCAAGTCCCATGACCGCAGCCGCCCCGCCTTCGCTGCCTGACCTGCGCCGGCGGCTGCAGGCGGCCCGCGGCGAGGCCATTGCCCAATTCCGCCAGCACCGGCGGCCGGACACCCTGCTGTTCGGATTGCGGCGCATCGTCGACCATGCGCTGCGCGACCTGCTCAAACTGCATCCCCTGCCCGCCGGTGCCACTCTGGCGGCGGTGGGCGGGTATGGCCGCGGCGAACTCTATCCGCATTCCGACGTCGACCTGCTGATCCTGCTGCCGCACGCGCCGTCGCCCGGCGACGCCGGCGCGATCGAGACCCTGGTGGCGGCCCTGTGGGACCTGGGCCTGGAGCCCGGCCACAGCGTGCGCACCCTGGCCGACTGCGAGCAAGAAGCGCAGGCCGACATCACCGTCGAGACCGCCCTGCTGGAATCGCGCTGGCTGGCCGGCAGCCGCACCCTGATGAAGCAGTTCGAGGCGGCCATCCAGGCCCAGCTCGACGCCCCGGCGTTTTTCCAGGCCAAGCGCGTCGAGATGCAGCAGCGCCACGCGCGCTACCAGGAAACCCCCTACGCGCTGGAACCCAATTGCAAAGAATCGCCCGGCGGGCTGCGCGACCTGCAGGTGATTCTGTGGATGGCGCGCGCGGCAGGCTTCGGCGGCACCTGGCGCGAAGTGGCCCAGGCCGGGCTGCTGACGCCGTCCGAAGCGCGCGACCTGCGCCGCGCCGAACAGGCGTTCAAGCGCCTGCGCATCGAGCTGCACCTGCTGACCGGCCGGCGCGAAGACCGCGTGCTGTTCGACCTGCAACCCGGGCTGGCCGAGGTCTACGGCATCCAGGCCACCGCCACCCGCCGCAGCAGCGAATTGCTGATGCAGCGCTATTACTGGGCTGCGCGCCTGGTGACGCAGCTGAACGCCATTCTGGTGCCCAGCATCGAAGAGCGGCTGTTTCCGCGGCCCGACACCGGCGCGCGCGAGATCGACGACGATTTCCGCAACTTGCGCGATCGGCTGGACATCGTGCGCGACGATGGTTTCGAACGCAATCCCACGCTGCTGCTGCGCGCCTTTCTGGTGATGCAGCAGCATGCCGAACTGACCGGCCTGACGCCGCGCACGCTGCGCGCCATGTGGCATTCGCGCCACCGCATCGACGCGCAGTTCCGCCGCAACCCGGTCAACCGCAAACTGTTCCTGCAGATATTGCAGCAGCCGCGCGGCATTGTGCACGAGCTGCGGCGCATGACCATGCTGAACATCCTGCCGCGCTACCTGCCGGTGTTCCGTCGCATCGTCGGGCAGATGCAGCATGACCTGTTCCACGTGTACACGGTCGACCAGCACACGCTGGCGGTGGTGCGCAACATCCGGCGCTTCACCATGCCTGAGCACGCGCAGGAATACCCGCTGGCCAGCCAGCTGATCGCCGACCTGGAACGCCACTGGCTGCTGTACGTGGCGGCGCTCTTTCACGACATCGCCAAGGGCCGCGGGGGCGACCATTCCGAACTGGGCGCGCGCGAAGTCAGGCGCTTCGCGCACGAACACGGCCTGGAACCCGACGACGCCGAACTGGTCGAGTTCCTGGTGCGCCATCACCTGCTCATGTCGGCCGTGGCGCAAAAGCGCGACCTGTCCGATCCGGACGTCATCAAGGATTTCGCGGCCACCGTACGCGACGAGCGCCGCCTGACGGCACTGTATCTGCTGACCGTGGCCGACATACGCGGCACCAGCCCCAAGGTGTGGAATGCCTGGAAAGGCAAGCTGCTGGAAGACTTGTACCGCCTGACCCTGGCCGCGCTGGGCGGCTCGCCGGCCGACACGCACACGGTGCTGACCGAACGCAAGGAAGAAGCGGCGCGCCTGACGCGCCTGGCGGGTTTGCGCGACGACGCGCGCGCGGCCTTCTGGAACGAGCTGGATGTGGCGTATTTCCTGCGCCACGATGCCTCGGACATCGCCTGGCACACCCGCCACCTGTATTACCAGGTGGCCCCCGACGGCCCGGTGGTGCGCGCGCGCCCCACCGAACACGGCGAAGGGCTGCAGATCATGGTGTACACGCGCGACGTGCCCGACCTGGTGGTGGCGATCTGCGCTTATTTCGACGCCAAGTCGCTGGGCATCCAGGACGCGCGCATCCACACCACCCGGCACGGCTGGGCGCTGGACAGTTTCATCGTGCTGCTGCCCGAGGGCAGCACCGACCTGCGCGCCCAGGCTACGCTGGTCGAACACGAACTGGCGCAGCGCCTGCACGACCCGCAGAATGCCGCCGGGACGCGCGGCACGTACGGCGCACCGGCGCGCCGGCGGCAATCGCGCATTTCCAAGGTTTTTCCGGTCATGCCGCAGGCCGAGCTGCAGCCCGACGAGCGCAGCCAGTCATGGCGGCTGTCGGTCACCGCCACCGACCGCCCGGGCCTGCTGCACGCGCTGACGCGCGTGTTCGCCAGCCATGGCGTCAGCGTCAGCATGGCCAAGATCATGACCCTGGGCGACCGGGTCGAAGACGTGTTCATCCTGACCGGTTCGGCGCTGGAACGGCCCCGCACCCAGATGCAGTTCGAACGCGCCGTGCTGAATGCCCTGGCCGGCGACGAGGCGCACCGGCGTGCCGCCTGAGCGGCAGCGGGATTTCAAAAATAGATGTATTGCCAGGTGTCTGGCCACAGCTTGACCAGGTTGTCAGGCGGCCTGGCGCTGTGCGACGCGGGCTTCCTGCAGGCGGGCCGCGGCGTCGCGCAGCGCGGTGCGCAGGCCCTCTTCCACCACCGGGTGGTAGAACGGCATGTCCAGCATCTGCGCGATGGTCAGCTGCTGCTGCGCGGCCCAGGCCAGCAGATGGCCGATGTGCTCGGCCGCCGGCCCCACCATCTCGGCGCCCAGGAACTGCCCGGTTTCGCTGTCGGCGTACACATGCAGCATGCCCTTGTTTTTGAGCATGACGCGCGAGCGGCCCTGGTCGCCGAAATCGACCTCGCCCGTCACGAAGCCGCCTTGCGGCAGGCGCGCATACGGGATGCCGACCAGCGCGATCTGCGGATCGGAGAACACCACCGCCAGGCCGGCGCGCCGCAGGCCGCCCCGCACGTCCGGGTAGTGCGCCGCGTTCGCGCCGGCGATGCGGCCCTCGTCGGCCGCTTCGTGCAGCAGCGGCGCGTCGGCATTGGCATCTCCCGCGATGAAGATCGGCGCGGCGCCGGCCTGCAGGGTGGTGCGATCGAATTCGGGCACGCCGCGCGCATCGCGCGCCAGGCTGGTGCGGTGCAGGTCGAGCCGGTCGACATTGGGCCGCCGGCCGGTGGCCACCAGCGCGTAATCGAAGCATTCGGTGCGCTCGGTATTGTCCAGCGCCACATAGCGGACTTCGACCTGGTCGCCGACGCGGCGGGTAGACAGCACGCGGGCATCCGGGTCCAGGTAGAACTCGTCCTGGAAGATGCGGCGCGCGCGCTGGCGCACGGCCGGATCGCCCAGGCCGCCCAGGCTGCCGCTGACGCCGAACACCCGCACCCGCACGCCCAGCCGGGCCAGCGCCTGACCCAGTTCCAGACCGATGACGCCGGGGCCGAACACGGCCACGCTGCGCGGCAGGTCCTGCCAGGCGAACACGTCGTCGTTGACGACCAGGCGATCGCCCAGCGCCTCGAACGGCGGCGGCACCGACGGCCGCGAACCAGTGGCGATGACGACGCTGGCGGCGCGCACCTCGATGCGCTCGTCCACGCGCAACACCGTATCGGATACGAAGCGCGCATAGCCGGCCAGCTTGTCTTCGGCCGCGATGTTTTCCACGCCTTCCAGCACGAATCCGACAAAGCGGTCGCGCTCGCGGCGCACGCGCGCCATGACTGCGCGGCCGTCCACGCGGACAGCGCCATCCACATGCACGCCGAACGGGGCCGTATGCGCGGCGGCATGCGCGGCTTCAGCCGCCGCAATCAACAGTTTGGAGGGCATGCAGCCCACGCGGGCGCAGGTGGTGCCGTACGGGCCGCCTTCGATCAGCAGCGCCCGCTTGCCGGCGGCGCGGGCCGCGCGATAAGCCGCCAGGCCGGCCGTGCCGGCGCCGATGACGGCGATGTCGGTATGCAGAATGTCCATGACTGTCCCATGCTGTGCCGGCGCGGCCGCGTGGCGGCGCCGGAAGAAAAAAAAGCCCGTGCCGGGCATATGGGTGCCTGACTCCCGCGGGATGTCGGGCACCGTATGGTTGATGCAGTTGCCGGCGTCGGTGTCTGACACCCTTCGGGAGTCAGACACCTGGGAAATGCGCGGCGCTTTGGGGGTTACAGATAGGCTTTCAGGTCTTCCAGGCCGCCGATCAGGCTGCCGTTGATGAACACCTGCGGAGCCGTGCCCTTGCCCGAGACCGCGCCGATGACCCGGCCGCGCACTTTGTGCTCCAGCGGGATCTCGATCGGGTCGTAGCCCTTGTCGGCCAGCAGCGCCTTGGCTTCGATGCAGAACGGGCAGCCGGGCTTGGAAAACACCACCACCTGGTCCGGTTTCCTGGCTTGCGGGGCGATATAGGCCAGCATGGTGTCCGCATCCGAGACTTCGAACGGGTCGCCTTCTTTCTGGGGCTCGATGAACATTTTTTCGATCACGCCGTCTTTCACCAGCATCGAATAGCGCCAGCTGCGCTTGCCGAAGCCGAGATCGCGCTTGTCGACCAGCATGCCCATGCCTTCGGTGAAGTCGCCGTTGCCGTCGGGCAGCAGCGTGATGTTGCCGGCTTCCTGGTCTTTGGCCCATTCGTTCATGACGAAGGTGTCATTGACCGACACGCACACAATGGCGTCCACGCCCACACCGGCAAAGGTTTGCGCCAGCTCGTTGTAGCGCGGCAGGTGGGTGGACGAGCACGTGGGGGTGAAGGCGCCCGGCAGCGAGAAGACCACGACGGTCTTGTTCTTGAACAGGTCATCGGTGGTGACCTGTTTCCAGTCGTTGCCCTGGCGGATGGGGAAGGTCACGTTGGGGACCCGCTGGCCTTCGCGATTCTGAAGCATTCAATCATCTCCTAGAGTGGTTTGGTGGCCTCACCACCATGGAAGAGATGATAAATATCCACTATCAATACATCAAATTTAATTATTTAACTTAATTAATAGCCAGGGCCAATCGAGCCCTGGCTGCGTGGGCGCTTAGGCCACCGGCTGGGCGTCGTAGCCCGCCTGCTCGATAGCCGCGCGCACCGGCTCTGCCGCCGGCGCATTCTCCACCGTGACGCGGCGGGCCGGCAGGTCGACCTCGACGCGGGCGCCAGGCACGGCTTGCTGTACGGCTTGGGTGATGGTGCCGACGCAGTGGCCGCAAGACATATCAGGGACGCTGAACTGGAAAGACATGGCAACTCCTGTAGAAAAAGGCAATGGGAAAGCACAACGGAACCCAGCTTAAACCTTCCCATCATGGTAAAGTCAAGCGTAAAATAGGGCTTGACCTTCCCATCATGGCAAGGATCAAACTGCTTGCACATCCTCTTGCCGGAGCTGCAGCATGACTGCCCTCACCCTTGTACAGACTGAACTCGCCATCGATGGCATGACCTGCGCCTCGTGCGTCAAGCGGGTCGAGAAAGCCCTGTCGGCCGTGGCCGGCGTAGGTTCGGCCAGCGTCAACCTGGCCACTGAAAGCGCCCGGGTCGACCATGCCCCGGACGCCGACCCCCAGGCGCTGGTGGCCGCGGTAGCCCGCGTCGGCTATACAGCGCATCCGATTGCCGCGCAGGACGGCCACGAAGCCCGCCAGGAACAGGCCCGCGCCGACGAGGCACGCAACCTGCGCCGCGCGTTCACCGTGGCCCTGGTGCTGACGCTGCCCGTTTTCGCGCTGGAAATGGGTTCGCACGCCATTCCCGCCGTGCACCACTGGGTGGCTACGCGGCTGGGCATGCAGAACAGCTGGCTGCTGCAGTTCGTGCTGACCACCGCCGTGCTGGCCTGGCCGGGCCGGGCCTTCTTTACCAAGGGGCTGGCGGCGTTGTGGCGCCGCGCGCCGGAAATGAACTCGCTGGTTGCGGTGGGCGCCGGCGCGGCCTGGGCCTATTCCGTGGCCGCCACCTTTGCTCCGCAGTGGCTGCCCGAGAACACCCGCTATGTGTACTACGAAGCGGCGGCAGTGATCGTCACGCTGATTTTGCTGGGACGCATGCTGGAAGCGCGCGCCAAGGGGCGCACCGGCGCCGCCATCAAGCGCCTGGTCGGCCTGCAGCCGCGCACCGCGCGCGTGCTGCGCGATGGCCAGGCGCAGGATGTGCCCATTGAACAGGTGCGCCGCGGCGAGCACGTTATGGTGCGCCCCGGCGAGAAAATTCCCATCGACGGCGACATCACCGAAGGCAGCTCGTATGTCGACGAATCGATGCTCACCGGCGAACCCATGCCCGTGGAAAAACGCGCCGGCATGCGCGCCACCGGCGGCACACTGAATACCTCGGGCAGCTTCACCTTGCGTGTCACGCACACCGGCGCCGACACCATGCTGGCCCGCATCATCCATATGGTGCAGACAGCCCAGGGCGCCAGGCTGCCCATCCAGGCGCTGGTCGACCAGGTCACGGCCTGGTTCGTGCCCGCCGTGATGGCGATTGCGCTGCTGGCCTTCGCGGCGTGGCTGGCGTGGGGGCCCTCGCCCGCCCTGCCGCTGGCCTTGGTCAACGCCGTGGCCGTGCTGATCATTGCCTGCCCGTGCGCCATGGGCCTGGCCACGCCGACCTCGATCATGGTGGGCACCGGCCGCGCCGCGGACCTGGGCGTGCTGTTCCGCCAGGGCGACGCGCTGCAGTCGTTGCGCGACGTCGAGGTGGTGGCGTTCGACAAGACCGGCACGCTGACGCTGGGCAAGCCGGCCCTGTCGGGGCTGCAGGCCGCGCCGGGCTTCGACGGCGACCAGGTGCTGAGCTGGCTGGCCGCGGTACAAGAGCGTTCCGAGCACCCCATCGCCCGGGCGATCGTGGCGGCGGCGCGTGAACGCGGCCTGCCCGTGCAGCCCGCCGACGATTTCCAGGCCGTGACCGGCGCCGGCGTGCAGGCGCGCGTGGACGGCCGGCTCATCGTGGCCGGCGCGGCCCGGCTGATGGCCCGGCATGGGGTCGATCTGGCTGTATTCGGCGACCAGGCGGCAAGCTGGGGTGCCGAGGGCAAGACACCCGTGTATGTGGCGGTGGATGGACGCGCGGCCGCGCTGGTGGCGGTCAGCGATCCGCTCAAGCCTTCGGCCGCCGGCGCGATCAAGGCCCTGCATGCCCTGGGCATCAAGACCGCAATGATTACCGGCGACAATGCGCTCACCGCACACAGCGTGGCGCGGCAGCTGGGCATCGACGAGGTGCGCGCCGAAGTGCTGCCCGACGGCAAGGTGGCGGCCATCGAAGCGCTGCGCGCCGGCGGCCGCAGGCTGGCCTTCGTGGGCGACGGCATCAACGATGCGCCCGCGCTGGCCGCGGCAGACGTGGGCATTGCCATCGGCACCGGCACCGACGTGGCCATCGAGGCCGCCTCGGTGGTACTGATGGCCGACGACCTGCATGGCGTGTCCAACGCCATCGGCCTGAGCCGCGCCACGCTGGCCAACATCCGCCAGAACCTGTTCTGGGCCTTCGCCTACAACGCCGCCCTGATCCCGCTGGCGGCCGGCGCGCTGTACCCCGTCTTCGGCCTGCAACTATCGCCGATATTCGCAGCGGGCGCCATGGCCTTGTCCAGCGTGTTCGTGCTGGGCAATGCGCTGCGCCTGCGCGCATACCGCCCTGTCCACCCCTTTGCTGACGGAGGCCTGCAGTCATGAACATCGGACAAGCCGCAAGCACCACAGGCATCTCGGCCAAGATGATCCGCTATTACGAAAGCATCGGCCTGATCGGCCCTGCCACGCGCACCGAGGCCGGCTATCGGGTATATAGCGAGAACGACCTGCACACCCTGCGCTTCGTGCGGCGCGCCCGCGATCTGGGGTTTTCAGTGGAACAGATGCACGAACTGCTAGCGCTGTGGCGCGACTGCGGCCGCGCCAGCGCCGACGTCAAGCGCGTCGCGCTGGACCATGTGCAGGGCCTGGAGCGCAAAGCCGCCGAACTGCAGCAGATGGCCGACAGCCTGAGGCACCTGGCGCGCCATTGCCACGGCGACAACCGCCCCGATTGCCCCATCATCGAAGAGCTGGGCGGCGGCGCGGGCTGAAGGCGCCGGCCATCGGCTTCGACAGAAGGCGCGGCTCCGCAATGGGCTGCGCCTTTTTGCCATTCGCCAGCACCCACGCGCTGACATGCGGTGCCTCCGCAGGCCCTCTCTTCCTGCCCATCGAGCTTCAAAAAGGGTTTGCACAAAATTATCTGTTCTTTTATAAATATATTTATAAGTGCACTAAATACTACATAACAGGTATTTTTGTATGCAAAATCAGCCCGCCCGCCAGGCAATCGCTGCCAGTGTGGAGCCGCCGCCCGACATCGCGGCGATCCAGGCGCTGCTGCGGCGCGCGGGCATCCCGGCCAGCGATGCCGAAATCCGCGCCGCGGCCAGGATGCTGGCAAGGCTGGCGCCGCCCGCCGAGGCCCGTGCATGACGCCGGCCGGGCTGCCCGATACGATTCACGCGCTGCGGCAACTGCTCGCCAATGCGGAATTGAGCATAGACGAGGCGCTGGTCAGGCAGCGGCGCGCCTTTGCCGCTGACACATCCCATTGTGCCGTCAGTCTGCTGCCCGCCAGCCCACCGGCCGATCCGGCGCTGCCGCTGGCGGGCGTGGGCCTGGCCCACAAGGACATCTACACCCTGCCCGGCCGCGCCCCGGAATGCGGCGCCGGCCGCCCCTGGCCGGGCTCGCCGCCATTGGCCGCGACAGTGATCCGGCGGCTGCATGCCGCCGGCAGCAGCCCGCTGGCGGCGCTGGCTATGGCCGAACATGCCTGCGGCGCCACCGGCGAAAATCCCAACTACCCACTGCCCATCAATCCGCTCGCCCCGGCCGCGGCGGTGGGCGGGTCGTCCAGCGGTTCGGCGGTAGCCGTGGCCAGCGGGCTTTGCTATGGATCGCTGGGCACCGACACGGCGGGTTCGGTACGTATTCCGGCGGCCACCTGCGGGGTGCTGGGCCTGAAACCTACCCGCGACCTGCTGCCACGCGATGGCGTGGCGCCCCTGGCGCCCGCGCTGGATACCGTGGGCATCATTACCCGCAGCGCCGCCGATGCGGCGGCGCTGCTGCAGGCGCTGCAACCGGCCGCCAAACCGGGGGCCCCGGTTCCGCCCGCGCCGCACCATTGGCGCATCGCCACGTGCTGGCGCCATCCCGATCCTGGCGTCCAGGCCGACGCCGCCATCGTGGACGCGCTGGAGGACTACGCGGCCGAATGCAGCGCGCAAGGACGGCGCCGCGAGCATCGTCTGGGCCAACTGCTTGAATGGATGCGTTTGGCCCAGATCCTGCTGTATGCCGAAGCGGCTACCAGCCATGCGGCGGCGCTGCGCGGCCGGGCGGCCCCGCTGTCGCCCCTGCCGCGCACGCTGGCGCTGGCCGGGGCCGCCATGCCCGCCGCCTGGCACGCCCAGGCCACGCAGCGGCGCGCGGGCCATGCACAGGCCTTCCTGACCGACGTGCTGCAAGACTGCGACGTGCTGCTGACCCCGGTGCTGCCGCGCGGCATACCCGATTGGGCCGAAGTCATCACGACATCGCCGGACTTCGTGCCGCGCCGCCTGCTCGACCTGTTCTGCTGGCTGTCGTTTGTGAATTACCTGGGCCTGCCGGCCATCGTGTTTCCTATCGCCCAGGGGGCCGACGGGCGTCCTGTCAGCGTACAAGCCATTGCGCGCCCGGGCGCCGAAGGCCTGTTGCTGGTGCTGGCCCGGCAGGCCGAGCACAGCCGTTTCGGCGCATCGGGCTACGCCGGCATGCGCCTCGATTTCTCATCTGGAGGTTGAACCGCACCATGCCATCGCTCTCTGCCTCGCCCGCGCTGCGCCGCTTCCGCGTGCTGGACTTGTCCCGCGTGCGCGCGGGCCCCACTTGCGTGCGCATGCTGGCCGATTTCGGCGCAGACGTCATCCGGATCGAACCGCCGCCCGGCGTCGACCCGAACGAAGCCATGTTTGCCGCCGACCGCTGGAGCGGCGACTTCCAGAACCTGAACCGCAACAAGCGCTCGCTGACGCTGAACCTGAAAAAACCCGAAGGCCTGGCGGTGCTCAAGCGCCTGGTCGCCGATGCCGATGTGGTGGTCGAGAACTGGCGGCCCGATGTCAAAGCCCGCCTGGGCGTCGATTACGAGGCGCTGCGCGCGCTCAACCCGCGCATCATCCTGGCCAGCATCTCGGGCTTCGGCCAATCGGGCCCCTACGCGGCCCGGCCCGGCTTCGACCAGATCGTGCAAGGCATGGGCGGGCTGATGTCGGTGACCGGGCTGCCGGGCCAGGGGCCGGTGCGGGCCGGCCTGGCCGTGGCCGACTCGAGCACCGGGCTGTACACGGCGATCGGCATTCTGACGGCCTTGCTGGAACGCGAAGTGTCGGGCCAGGGCCAGTGGGTGCATGCCTCGCTGCTGCATGCGCAGGTGGCGATGATGGACTTCCAGGCCGCGCGCTACCTGAATGACGGCGACATTCCCAGGCAGGAAGGCAATGACCATCCCACCAGCAGCCCGATGGGCCTGTTCCAGGCCAGCGACGGGCCGTTCAACCTGGGCGCCTCGGGCGAAGGCAACTGGAAGCGGTTCTGCGAAGCGCTGGGCCGCCCCGACTGGCTGGCCGATCCGGAATACGCCACCGAAAAGTTGCGCGTCAGCCACCGGCAGCGGCTGAACCGGGAAATCCAGGACGTATTCATGACCGCCACCGTAGCGCACTGGGTGGAACGGCTGAATGCAGCCGGCGTGCCAGCCGGCCCGGTGTACACCGTGCCGCAGATGTTCGAAGACGCCCAGATCCGCCACCTGGACGTTGCACGCCGCTGCGATGCCTGGCAAGGCGGCCAGCGCACCATGATCACCCAGCCGGTCACGTTGGCGCGCACCCCGGCCGACATTGCGCGCACCGCCCCCGGCTGGGGCGAACATACCGACGAAGTGCTGCGCGAAGCCGGCTATGGCGCAGACGATATCCGCCGCCTGCGCGATGCAGGCGCCATCTGAACACCACCGCGAGCACCGCCCCATGCCTACCGATACCGCTAGTCCCGGCCGCCTGGACATCCAGGCCGACGCCGGTCTGCTGCGCATCCGCATCGTCAATCCGGCGCGTTACAACGCCATGTCTCTCAGCATGTGGGAAGCGCTGGCCGCCGCCGTGGCCGACGCGCAGGCGCGCCCGGGCCTGCGCGCCATTGTGCTGGAAGGCGGCGGCGAGCGCGCGTTCGTGTCGGGCGCCGATATTTCCGAGTTTGGCGCGCAGCGCGGCGACCCCGCACAAGTGGCGCGCTACGACCGGGCGGTAGCCGGCGCGCAGCAGGCGCTGGTCGCCAGCACAGTGCCCACCATTGCGCTGATACGCGGCATCTGCATGGGCGGCGGCATGGGCCTGGCGCTGGCCTGCGACCTGCGCTACTGCAACCAGGGCGCGCGCTTCCGGATGCCGGCCGCGCGCCTGGGACTGGGCTACGCACTGGGCGGCGTCAAGCGCATGTGCGATGTGCTGGGCGGCGCCCGCGCGGCCGACCTGTTCCTGACAGCCCGCAGCTTCGACGGCAGCGAGGCCGCGCGCATCGGCATGGTGCAGGAAGTGTTCGCGGACGCCGACTTCGATGCCGCGGCCGCCGAACGGGTGGCCGCCGTGGCTGGCAACGCGCCGCTGACCGTGCGCGCCGCGCGGCTGGCCCTGCAGCATTTGCAGGGCGGCGGCCAGTCGCCATCGGCCGAGGCCGTGCATCAGGCGGTGCGGGCCTGCTTCGACAGCGACGATTACCAGGAAGGCCAGGCCGCTTTCCACGAAAAGAGAACACCGGTTTTCAAAGGCCGCTGACGTGCCATGCGCATGTAGGCGCGCCGCCATCGATCGGCCACGCAGTTTCATCGGCCACATTGCAGTCTGCACCAGGGGAAACGTATGAAAACGCTCTACCGGACAGCCTCGGCCGTCCTGATTTCCGGATACATGGCAAGCGCCGCCGCGGTCGGGCCGCAGCCCGCTGCCGCGCCGCAGAAGCAAACCCTGACGATCGGCTATGTGAAGGTCGGCCATCTGTCGCCCATGCTGTTCGTGTCCGAACCGCTGAAGGCCTGCAACGTCGATGTGCGCCCGGTCGAATTCGTGCGCTATGCCGATGCGCGCACGGCCCTGCTGTCGGGCTCGATCGACGTATCGGGCATCGGGCCGGCCGACCTGGCGATCGCCCTGGCCCAGGGCAGCGACAAGCTGGTGGGCCTGACCGGCGTGGCCTCTTCGCCCAAGTACCTGGTCACGCGCAAAGGCGTGAAAATGGACGACTGGAAAGACCTGGCCGGCAAGCGCGTGGGCATCGCCCCGGGCTCGGCCGTGTGGTTCCAGTGGGCCGCCACGCTGGCCGAAAAAGGCATCCCGTACAACACCTTCACGGCCGTGAACATCCAGGGCGGCGGCACCGCCTTTGTCCAGGCCCTGCAGCGCGGCGACGTGGACGCGGTCGCGCTGTGGGAACCGTTCGAATCGCAGCTGGTGGCCGACGGCACGGCGTTCTTCGCCAAGAACCTGGAATACAGCCAGTCGAAAGCGGTGGGCGCCGAACTGGGCCTGCTGGCCGCCACCCGCGACGCCCTGAAAGACAAGCGCGAAGCCGTCAAATGCTTTCTGTGGGCCTACAAGCAGGCTGAAGAACGCCTGGAAAAAGATCCCAAGGCGTTCGCCGAAGCCTACTCTAAGTACACCGGCCTGCCGCTGTCGGTGACGCAGGAATCGGTCAAGCTGATCAAGCTGGGGGGCGTGCTGGATCTGGACCAGCTGCGCCGCCAGGCCAAGACCTTCAATGAACTGGGAGTCATACCCAAGGACGTCAGCGGCGAGATCGACAAAGTCTGGGATCCGAGTCTGGTGCAGGAAGTCATGTAAGACGGCCGGACGCCCAAGGAGGTACAGGTGAGTTCATCCACATTGAAGCAGCCGGCCGCAACGCGCCCGCGCCAAGCCGGCCCGGCGCCGCGCTCGCGGACGCTGCGCCGGGCCGGCCTGGGGCTGGTCGTGCCCATATTGATACTGTTCGTGTGGCAGTTGGCGGGGCAGTCCGACGCCATGGCCGGCGTGGTGCCCACACCCATGCAGGTGGCGCGCGCCTGGTATGCCTGGATCTTCGGCAATCCGGGCATGGGCCTGAACCCCTACCAGGGAACCTGGCTGGCCAACGTGCAGTACTCGTCGCTGCGCGTGGCGCAGGGTTTCGCCCTGGCCATGGCGCTGGGCATTCCCCTGGGGCTGGCTATCGGCTGGAGCCGGCTGACCTCGCAACTGATGGATCCGCTGATCCAGGGGCTGCGGCCGATTCCCATCACCGCGTGGCTGCCCTTTTCGATCGCCTTGTTCGGGATCCGCGACATGGGATCGATTTTCCTGATCTTCCTGGGCGGGTTCTACGCCATCGTGGTCAATACCACCCAGGGCGCCCGCGACGTCGACCGCAACCTGGTGCGCGCAGCCAGCATGATGGGCGCATCTTCAGCCCAGCTGCTGCGCCGCGTGGTGCTGCCGGCCGCGATGCCGTCGATATTCACCGGCCTGCGCATCGGGCTGGGCATTTCCTGGACCGCAGTGATCGTGTCCGAAATGGTGGCGGTCAAGTCGGGGCTGGGATACGTGCTGTGGGACGCCTACTACGTGGGCCGCATGGACATCGTGCTGGCCGACATGGTGTCCATCGGCCTGATGGGCTTCCTGAGCGACCGCCTGATCGTCGCCATCGAGTACCGCGTCCTGGCGTGGCGCATCCTGCAGAATCATTGAGGCCCGCATGTCGCACATTTCGATTTCGCAACTCAGCAAGACCTACCCGGGCGCCACGCCGGTGCAGGCCCTGGACGGCATCGACCTGCAGGTGGCCCAGGGGGAATTCATCGCGCTGCTCGGGCCTTCCGGCTGCGGCAAGTCCACGCTGCTGAACCTGGTGGCGGGCTTCGAGGCGCCGACTGCCGGCCGCCTGCAAGTAGGGGGCAGCGACATCGAGCGGCCCGGCCCGGAACGCGGCGTAGTGTTTCAGGAAGCCGCGCTGTTTCCGTGGCTGAACGTCTGGGAAAACGTGGTGTTCGGCCCGAAGATCGCCGGCCAGCCGAAAAGCCAGTACGCCGCGCGCGCCGACGAGATGCTGGAAATTACCGGCCTGTCGGCGTTCAAGCAGCACCTGCCGGTGCAACTGTCGGGCGGCATGCGCCAGCGCGTGGGCATTGCCCGGGTGCTGACGCTGGGCTCGAAGGTGCTGCTGATGGACGAGCCTTTCGGCGCGCTGGATGCGCAGACCCGCCTGACCATGCAGGAACTGCTGCTGTCGGTATGGCAGAACCTGCGCACGACCGTCGTGTTCGTCACGCACGACATCGACGAAGCCATTCTGCTGGCCGATACCATCTATGTCATGTCGGCGCGCCCGGGACGCATCGCCACCCGTATCCCGGTGCCCATCGAGCGGCCGCGCTCGCTGGACCTGATTACCGGCGAAGTGTTCAACACGCTGAAACGCGACATTCTCAAACAGATGCGGCATTGACCCGCCCGGAGCCCGCCATGTCCAACCCCCGCATTCCGCATGCCTTCCCCGACGACCGCGCGCCGTGCACCGCGCCCGACGGCGGCCGCATCATGGTGCATCTGGTCGTCAATGTCGAAAACTGGCGCTTCGACCAGGCCATGCCGCGCAGCATCATCACGCCGCCGCACGGCAGGGAAACCGTGCCCGATGTACCCAATTTCAGCTGGGCCGACTACGGCATGCGCGCCGGCCTGGCGCGCATGCTGCAGGCCATCTCGGCCCGCGGACTGCCCGCCTCGACCAGCTGCAACGCCAGCGTCATCGATGCCTATCCGCGCGCGGCCGAGGCCATGCTGAAGGCCGGCTGGGAATTCATCGGGCATGGCATGCACCAGCAGTCGCTCGATGCGGGCTCGGGCGAGCGCGAGCTGATCATGCAGTGCCTGGAAAAGCTGCGCGCCTTCACCGGCGCCCTGCCGCGCGGCTGGCTCAGCCCCGGCCTGCGCGAAACCGCCGACACCCCGGACCTGCTTGCGGCCGCCGGCATCGAATACGTGTGCGACTGGGTGATCGACGACCTGCCCAACTGGATGCGCGTCAAGCAGGGCAGCCTGATCCAGATGCCCTACAACCTGGAACTGAACGACTCGGTGATCTACGCGGTGGAAAAGCATTCGTCGCCGGAGTTCCTGCTGCGGCTGCAACGCACCCTGGAGCTGTTCGAGCGCGAAGCGCGCCGCTGGCCGCGTGTGCTGGCGCTGGGCCTGCACCCGCACCTGATGGGCGTGCCCCATCGTTTCGGCTACTTCGAGCAGATGCTGGACCTGCTGGCCGGGCACCCCGACGTCGTGTTCATGGCGGGCGGCCAGATCGCCGACTGGTTCAAGTCCCAGTACCCCGCCCCGGCCGCCTGAACCCGCCAGGCCCTGTGTGCCGGGGCCAACAAGGAGAAACCACCATGCCTGTTGCGTCGACCGACGATGGCGTCAAGCTGCATTATGAAAGCGTGGGCGCCGGAACACCGGTGGTGTTCGTGCACGAATTCGCCGGCGACCACCGCAGCTGGGAGCCGCAGCTGCGCGCCTGCGCGCGGCGCCACCAATGCGTGGCCTACGCGGCGCGCGGCTACCCGCCATCCGATGTGCCCGCGGATGCGGCCGCATACTCCCAGGCCCGCGCCGTGCGCGACCTGGCCGCGGTCATGGACGCCGCGCGCCTGGACAGCGCACATATCGTGGGTTTGTCGATGGGTGGCTTCAATGCCCTGCACTTCGGCCTGGCCCATCCCGCCCGCGCGCGCTCGTTGACGATAGCCGGCGCCGGCTACGGCGCCCTGGCTGCCGACCGGCCGGCGTTCCAGGAGGTTTCGCGCGCCGCCGCCGAGCAGTTCGAACAGCTGGGCAGCGCCGTCTACGGCCCCGTCTACGCCGAAAGCGCCGCCCGCGTGCAATACCAGAACAAGGACCCGCGCGGCTGGCGGGAATTCGCCGCCGCGCTGGCGGCGCACGACGCCCGCGGCTCGGCCCTGACGCTACGCGGCGTGCAGGCCGGGCGGCCGGCCCTGGACACCATGGCCGATGCATTGCGCGCCATGCGGGTGCCGGCGCTGATCATCGCCGGAGACGAAGACGACCACAGCCTGATGGCGTCGCTGTTCCTGAAGCGCACCTTGCCGGCCAGCGGCCTGCTGGTGCTGCCCAAGACCGGACACACCATCAACCTGGAAGAACCGGACGCGTTCAACCGCGCGGTGCTCGATTTCATCGCGCAGGTCGAGGCCGGTTGCTGGGCGCCGCGCGATGCCCGCGCGACTGGCGATGCGCTGAAGGTCAGGTAGCCGCCGCGGCAGCCTCGGCGTCTTTCTGGCGGGCCCGTTCCTGGGCCGCCAGCACCTCGCCGGCGGGCAGCGACTCGAACACCGCGATCGATTCCACATGGCCGGTGTGCGGGAACATGTTGATCACCCCTGCGCTCTTGAGCGCATAGCCGCCTTCGTGGGCCATGATGGCGGCGTCGCGCGCCAGGGTGGCCGGGTTACAGGACACGTACACGATGCGGCGCGGCCGCTCGGCGGGCTCCAGCAGCGCCAGCGCCTGCGCGACCGCCTGCGCGCCTTCGCGCGGCGGGTCGATGAGCATGCGGTCGAAGTAGCCCAGGCCGCGCAGCCACTCGACATCGACTTCGAACAGGTTCAGGGTCGCGAAGCGGGTACGATCGGCCAGGCCATGGCGCTCGGCCGCGGCCAGGGCCCGGTCGGTAAGCGCCTTGCTGCCCTCGACGCCCACCGCTTCGCGGCCGCGCGTGGCCAGCGGCAGGGTGAAGTTGCCCAGCCCGCAGAACAGGTCGGCCACGCGGTCTTCGGGCTGCACGTCAAGCAGCATCAGCGCGCGCGACACCATCGCCCGGTTGATGGCATGGTTGACCTGGGTGAAGTCGGTGGGCCGGTACGGCATGCTGAGGCCGAACTCGGGCATGCTGTACGAAAGCGTATCGGCGTGCGCGGGTTCGAGCGGATGCACGGTGTCGGGCCCCTTGGGCTGCAGCCACCATTGCACGCCGTGCTGGGCGGCGAACTGCCGCAGCACGGCCAGGTCGCCGTCGGTCAGGGGCTCGAGATGGCGCAGCACCAGCACAGTAACCCGGTCGCCCAGCGCGACTTCGATCTGCGGCATGCGGCCGGGCGCCGACATTGCCGCGATCATGGCGCGCAGCGGCATCAGCATGCCGCTGACATGCGGCGGCAGCACATGGCATTCGCGCATGTCGGCCACGTAGCTGCTCTTGCGTTCATGGAACCCCACCAGCACGCCGCCTTTCTTGGGCACCACCCGCACCGACAGGCGCGCCCGGTAGCGGTAGCCCCAGGTGGGGCCGTGCAGGGGCGGCAGGATACGCTGCGGCCGCAGCTTGCCGACATGCCAGAAGGTGTCTTCCAGCGCCCGCTGCTTGATGGCTACCTGTGCGGTGGGCTCCAGGTGTTGCATGGCACAGCCGCCGCACACGCCGAAATGCGGGCAGCGCGGCGCCACCCGCAGGGCCGATGGCCGCAGGATTTCTTCCACGCGGGCGATTTCATACGAAGGCTTGCGCCGCACCGTCTGCGCGGTAACCCGCTCGGTGGGCAGCGCTCCCTCGACGAACACCACCTTGCCGTCACGGCGGGCGATTCCCCGGGCTTCGAGGTCCAGGGATTCGATATTCAATACTTCGGCCATCTCTTGTGCAATCCAGGCTGGTACAGGCAACCGGGCATTGTAAAAGAGGAAGCCGGGGCGCGCCGCCGCCCGCCCCGAACCCGCCCGCCTAGAACGGCCGGGCCACCGAAAACACCGCCCCCAGCCGGCCTGACGGATGGCCGCTCTTGGTAGGCAGCCAGTTGTCCGCGCTGGCGCCCACGGCGGCCAGGCCCAGCACCCAGCCGTTCAGGTCTTTGGTGACGCCCAGCTTGTAGTCCACATAATGGCCCAGCGAATCGCCGTCCATGTCGGACTGCTGTTTCAGCTTCTGGTAGCCCACGTGCGCCACCAGCCCCCAACCGTCGCCCAGGTCGAAATTGGCGATGCCGTCTAGATACCAGGTGCCTTTGCTGTCTGGGGTGCTGAAGAAATCGCTGGGCGTGTACGAGTACTTCAGGGAGTAGTTTGCATAGCTCAGGCCCACGTACAGATCGGTGTTGTTGTAGTTGCCGCCCTTGGGCGAAGACGAGCCGGGATAGTAGTAGTACAGCGCGCCCACATCCAGGCCCAGGCCCTGCCCCAGGTCGCCCTTCCAGCCCCCATAGAAATCCATTTCCAGGTTGCCTTCCGGAAAGACGAAATCGGAGACGTTGGAGTTCCAGTTGCCCAGGTAGAAGCCCGAGCTGTGCGCCAGGTCGAAGCCCAGTTGCACGGCCGGCCGGAAATTGGTCTGGGAATAACCGCGGAACCGGTAATCGCTGGCGATGGCGGCATTGCCGCTGAGCGAGAATCCCGCCCCCAGGTCGGTGGATTCGGCCTGGGCAATGGCGGTGAAGCCGGCGCATAGCGCCAGGGGCAAGGCTAGCAGCGTGCGTTTCATGGTGCGGATCCTGTGCATGGGAAGCAGGCGCCGGCAGGGCTGCCGGCGCGGGTGGCGCGGTTTCTTTTCAGAAAAATGACACCTGCCCGTTCGGTCTAAAGCACCTTTCGTGCCAACCCGGCTGGCCCGGCATGGCAAGGCCGCCGGGCCGTGGGCTGCACCATCGCGGTGCTGGACGCGCGTACGGCCGCACGGTTTCGGCGCGGCGCGCCCATGCCTGCACCATGGCGGGCCTGGCCCGCGGCAAAAAAAAGCGCGGCATGCAGCCGCGCGGCGTCGTGTCGGTTCGTCAGGTTCCGGCTGTTGCCAGGTGTCTGGCTCCCGTCAGGGTGCCAGACACCGCAAGGCTGAAACAGCTATTACATGCAGCGGTGTCAGTGCTTCACCGCGCGCTGCGCGACCCGCCCGAGATGAAAGCGGGTGCAGCCCGAGCGGGGACGCCGCGGATCCGGCTTTGCCGGTCCGCCAGCGTCGCCCCCTTGAGGGGGATGAGCCCGGACAGGGAACAGTCCTTGAGGACTGTTCCCTGCCTGGCGAATCCGAGCGGCCTGCCAGCCGCGAGGTGGAACGCGCGCAGCGCTTCGGGGATGGGACTTTCACTTCAGGCACCTGCGGAGCCTGACACCTTTCCCGGGGGACTACTTGGCCGGGGCAGCCTGTGCCGCCTTGCCGGCGTGGCGCGCCTGCATCTTGGCGATGCGTTCTTTCATGCGGGCCTGGCGCGCCTTGACCAGTTCGGTGACCTGCTGGCGCTGGCCGTCGTTCAGGGTATCCCAGGCGGCCAGCCACTTGCCGCGCACTTGCTCGGCCTGCTCGCGGAACTGGCCGCGGCCTTCGTCTTCGCCAGCAGTCAGCGCGCGCGGATCGAGCTTGCCACTTGCCAACTGGCTATCGAGCAGTTGATGCCGCTTGGCGCCCGCATCGCGCATGGATTTGCGCAGTTCGCCCTGCGCCTGCTTTGCCGCGTCGAAAGCCGCCTGCTGCTTGGCATCGAGCTTGAGCGATTCGACCTGCTTCTTGGACAGCGGGCCCACGCCCGGAATCAGGAAGCCATCGCGCATTTTCATGCCCATGTGATGATGGCCATATTTACCACCGTGGTGCCGGCCCTGTTCATGGCGCACGGAATCAGCATCAGGTGCGGCCAGGGCGGTGCCGGACAGGCCGGCGGCAGCCACGGCAAAACCCAGGGCAGCCAGGGAAGAACGGATCGCGTATCGGGACATAGTGGTCTCCTGAAAAAGTGAACGCGAGACCATTGTGGGCTGTGGCCCGTTACGAGTGGGTTTCTTGGACGCGGGCGATATTTCAGTCGATTGCAGCGCCCCGCAGGCCGTTCAGGCGGCGTCCCAGGCCGCCAGGTAATCGCGCCAGTGAGCGCCGTCACTGGCGGACAGCGTGTCGCGCACCAGGTCGATTTCGGCCTGGTAGGCCGCCGCGTCGAGCTCGCCGCGCAGAAAGCGGAAGCGGCAATACACCAGCCAAGTGTTGACCACGTCGGTTTCGCAGTAGGCGCGCACCTCGTCGGCCCTGCCCTGCTGCCAGGCCGGCCATACCTGCCCGCCGTCCATGCCCAGCTTGCCGGGAAAGCCGCAAAGCTTGGCCAGTTCGTCCAGCGGCGCATTGGCGCGGCCGTTGTACTTGGCCAGCAGGTCCATCAGGTCGATGTGGCGATTGTGGTAGCGGCTGATGTAGTTGTTGAACTTGAATTCGCGGTCGTCGTCGCCGGTATCCCAGTAGCGCGGCGCCGGCACACCGTGTATCAGGCTGCGGTAATGCAGTACCGGCAGGTCGAAGCCCGAGCCGTTCCAGCTGACCAGCCGCGGCGTATAGCGTTCGATGGTCTTGAAGAAGCCGCTGATCAGGGCGGCTTCCGGGTCGTCGGACTGGCCCAGCGTCTTGACGCGGAAGCCCTGGTCGTCGCGGAACACGCAGCCGATTACGGCGATGCGCTGCAGGTGCAGCGGCAGAAAATCGTGCCCCACCGCCTCGCGGCGCGCCTGGAAGGCGCGCTCGGCGACTTCGGCGTCAGGCACGTCGGCGCCCCAGCCGTTGAGCTTGCGCAGCCCGTCTGTGTCGGGCAGCGTTTCCAGGTCGAAGACCAGGGTGGGCGTCATCGCGGCGGCAGGTACTGCAGCGGGTCGACCGGCGTGCCCTGGCGGCGGATCTCGAAGTGCAGGCGCGGCGAGGTGGTGTCGGTCTGGCCGACTTCGGCGATCTTGGCGCCGCGCTTGACGGTCTGGCCGGTTTTGACCAGCAGCGTCCGGTTGTGCGCGTAAGCGGTGATGAAGCCGTTCTGGTGGTTGATGATGATGAGATTGCCCAGACCGCGCACGCCGTTGCCGCTGTACATGACCTTGCCGTCGGCAGCTGCCGCGACCGGATCGCCCAGGGCGCCGCCGATGTCGATGCCCTTGGTGGTGCTGTTGAAGGCTTGCGTGACCGGGCCGCTGGACGGCCAGCCCCAGCTGATCAGGCTGGCATCGGAGGCGCGCGGCGGCGTGGGCACCGACGCGGGCGCCGTGGCGGGCGGCGTGGTAGTGGCAGGCGGGGTTTCAGGCTCGCCCAGCGGAATGGGCTTGGGCTCGGCGCTGGACGCCGGCGACGGAGTGGCGGCCGGGGCGACGGCGGCGCCGCTGCCCGACAGCTTCAGCACCTGACCCACGGCCAGTTGGGTGGGATCGGTAATGTTGTTCCAGCGCTTGAGCTCGTTGACGTCGACATTGTTGCCGCGAGCGATCTGGTACAGCGTATCGCCGGGCTTAACCACGTACGTGCCGCCGGGCTGCGCGGTAGCGGGCTGGTTGGACAGGTCGACGACGGGAGCTCGGTTCTTGGTGAACGAACACCCGGCCAGCAGTGCCAGGCCGAGCATGCCGGCCAGCCAGGCGGCTCGCGGCAAGCGTGCGGCGTGCGCCGCGGAAAACGAAAAATCGGTCAGTGGCAACTGCCCGTTGAGCATGTGCTTCTCCTGGTTGCTCAAGATTGTATTCCTGCCCTCAGCGGTACGAAACGCACGGCTTCAAGCTCGGTGCGCTTCCAGCTCGAGGCGCCGGTGCGTTCGATGAGCACCAGCCTCTGGTTGGAGGCACCTTCCGGGGCGATCAGGCGTCCGCCCGGCGCGAGCTGGTCCAGCAGCGCTTGCGGAATGGCCAGACCGGCCGCAGCCACAACAATAGCATCGAACGGCGCCACGCCGGGCAGCCCCAGCATGCCGTCGCCGTGGATCAGGCGCACACGGGTGGCCAGGCGCAAGGCGCGCAAGTGGGCGCGCGCCAACTCGAACAGGCCGCGGATGCGCTCGATGGCGTGGACTTCGCGCACGAACTGGGCCAGCACCGCGGCCTGGTAGCCGCAGCCGGCGCCGACTTCGAGCACGCGTGTGGGGCTGCGGTCTTCGCAGGCCGCGGCGATCATGCGCGCCACCACCCATGGCTGCGAAATGGTCTGCGAATGGCCGATGGGCAGCGCGGCGTCTTCGTAGGCACGGCTGGCCAGCGCTTCGTCGACGAACAGGTGGCGCGGCACCGCGCCCATGGCATTGAGCACGCGCTCGTCGGTGATGCCCTGCGTGCGCAGCCGCTGCACCATGGCCTGGCGCAGCCGGTCGGAATTGAGACCCAGGTTGCCGCCCTGCCCGCCCGCGCCGCCGGCCGGCGCCGGCCGCACCAGCGTGGGAGGCGAGATGCGCGTGTTGCTGTTGGCGGCCGTGATGCCCGGCGCCAGGGTCGTTGAACCGTAGTTCGGGCCGCGCGCGCCCGGCGGTTTGCCGGGGGGGATCACAGGCTTGCGCATAGCGGCTCCGCCCACTGCCGGACTTCGTCCAGCTGGCTGTGTTGGGTCAGGTCCAGCCGCAGCGGTGTGATCGATACGGCACCCTGGGCCACCGCGTGGAAATCGGTGCCCGGCGCGGCATCGGCGGCCAGGCCTACCGGCCCGATCCAGTAGACCGTATCGCCGTAGGGCGTGGTGGTGCGCACCACGGGCTCGGACGGATGGCGCTTGCCCAGGCGGGTGACCTGCAGGCCGCCCAGCGCCTCGAACGGCCGGCTGGGAATATTGACGTTGAGCAGTACCGGCGCGGCCAGCCGCTGGGCGATCTGGCGCTCGACCACCTGGCGCGCCACGCGCGCGGCCGCCTCGATGTGCGCCCAGCCTTTTTCGGCCAGCGAGAACGCAATGGCCGGGATACCGAACAGATAGCCTTCGGCGGCGGCCGCCACAGTGCCCGAATAAAGTGTGTCGTCGCCCATGTTGGCGCCGTTGTTGATGCCCGACACGACCAGGTCGGGGCGCGTGTCCATCAGGCCGGTCAGGGCGACGTGCACGCAGTCGGACGGCGTGCCGTTGACACATACGAACCCGTTGGCCGCGGTACGCACGGTAAGCGGCCGGTTCAGGGTCAGGGAATTCGAGGCGCCGCTGTGGTTGGTTTCAGGCGCCACGACGGTGAGTTCGCCCAGCCCCTGCAGGGCCTGCACCAGCGCCTCGAGACCCGGGGCGGTGTAGCCGTCGTCGTTGGAAACCAGAATTCGCATTGTGCATCCAGAAGAAAACGCGCTCGATCAAACGCGACCGATTGTACCGCCGGAACCTTGCCGGCCTGCATGGCCGCGCGGCTGCCGCGCCGCACCGTCATTATGGATAACCCGCAGACGCCGCACCGGGCCGCGCGGTAGAATCCGCAGCCACGATCCCTTACACAATGGACGCTTCCCATGGTGCAGACCGCCCCTTCGCTTTTCCTCTGCGCCGCGCTTGTCGCGCTGGCCTACCTGATCGGGTCGATTCCCTTCGCGGTGGTGGTCAGCAAGGTGATGGGCCTGCAAGATCCGCGCAGCTACGGCTCGAAGAACCCCGGGGCCACCAACGTGCTGCGCACCGGCAACAAGGCGGCCGCCGCGCTGACCTTGCTGGGCGACGCCGCCAAGGGCTGGTTCGCCTTGTGGCTGGCCCAGCTGCTGGCGCCGGGCCTGTCCTGGACCGCATTCGCCCTGGTGGCGCTGGCCGCGTTCCTGGGCCACCTGTACCCGGTGTTTCTGGGTTTCAAGGGCGGCAAGGGCGTGGCCACGGCGCTGGGCATCCTGCTGGCCATTCATCCCGGGCTGGCGCTGGCCACCGTGGCCACCTGGGTCATTATTGCCGTGTTTTCGCGCTATTCGTCGCTGGCGGCGCTGGTAGCGGCGTTTTTCGCGCCGGTGTATTACCTGTTCGGCTCGGGCGTGGCCTGGTATGCGCAGGCGCCGGTGGGCGTGGCGCTGGCCATCATCACCCTGCTGCTGTTCTACCGCCATCGCGCCAATATCGCGCGCCTGCTGGCCGGCACGGAAAGCCGCATCGGCGCCAAGAAAAAATAGCCGCCCGGCCCCGGGCCCGTTCACGCTAGGCCGGAGCGCCGGCACAGATATCGGCCAGGTCCCAGCGCGGCCTGACCGTGAAAGCGTGCTGGCCGGCCTGTAGCGGCGCCAGCCCGGCCTTGACCCGCTCGGCCGCCGCAAACGCAATCATGGCGCCGTTGTCGGTGCACAGTGCCAGGGGCGGGAAATAGGCCTGCGCGCCCAACGGCTTCAGGGCCTGCCCCAGCAACTGCCGCAGCAGCTGGTTGGCGCCCACGCCGCCGGCCACCACCAGCCGTTTCAGGCCGGTTTGCTTGAGCGCCCGCACGGCCTTGGCCACCAGCACTTCGACAATTGCGGCCTGGGTGGCTGCGGCCAGGTCGGCGCGCGCGCCGTCGTCCAGGCCGCCGGCGCGTTCGGCTTCTTTCACGCGCGTCAGCACCGCGGTTTTCAGGCCGCTGAAGCTGAAATCGAGGTCGCCGCTGTGCAGCATGGGCCGCGGCAGCGCGAAGCGGCTCGGGTCGCCGCTGGCCGCCAGGCGCGACAGCGCCGGCCCGCCCGGATAGCCCAGGCCCATCAGCTTGGCGGATTTGTCGAAGGCCTCGCCGGCCGCGTCGTCGAGCGTTTCGCCCAGCAGGGCATAGCGCCCCACCCCGTCGACCCGCATCAATTGCGTATGGCCGCCCGACACCAGCAGCGCCACGAACGGGAAATCGGGGCGCGGATCGTCGAGCAGCGGCGACAGCAGGTGGCCTTCGAGGTGGTGGATGGGAATGGCCGGCAGCCCGCGCGACCAGGCGAAGGCCTGCGCCACGCTGGCGCCCACCAGCAGCGCGCCGGCCAGGCCCGGCCCGGCGGTGTAGGCCACGGCATCGACGTCCTGCAAGCCCAGGCCCGCCTCGGCCAGCACCTGGCGCGCCAGCGGCACGGCGCGGCGGATGTGGTCGCGCGAGGCGAGTTCGGGCACCACGCCGCCATATTCCTGGTGCATGGCGATCTGGGTGTGCAGGGCGTGCGACAGCAGGCCGCGTTCGGTGCTGACGGCGGCCACGCCGGTTTCGTCGCACGAACTTTCGAAGCCAAGGATGATCATGGCGGGAAGTTTACATCTGGTGCGAAAATGGCGGCTTCATAACCACACACCGATCAACCACCGGGGAACTGAAACATGCTGGAGAAGCTATTCCAATTGCACGAACACGGTACGAGCGCCCGTACCGAGATCGTCGCCGGCCTGACGACCTTCCTGACAATGTCGTACATCATCTTCGTCAACCCGGACATCCTGTCCTCGACAGGCATGGACCGCAATGCCGTCTTCGTGGCCACCTGCCTGGCGGCAGCGCTGGGCTCGCTGATCATGGCGCTGGTGGCCAACTGGCCCATCGGCATGGCGCCGGGCATGGGGCTGAACGCCTTCTTCGCGTTCACGGTGGTCAAGACCATGGGCTACACCTGGGAACAGGCGCTGGGCGCGGTATTCATCTCGGGCGTCATCTTCCTGCTGCTTACCGTCACCGGCGTGCGCGCCTGGCTGATCAAGGGCATCCCGCATTCGCTGCGCAGCGCCATCGCCGCCGGCATCGGGCTGTTCCTGGCCATCATCGCGCTGTCGAACGCGGGCATCGTGGTGCCGCACCCGGCCACCAAGGTCACCCTGGGCGACCTGCGCGGGCACGCGCCGCTGTTCGCCATACTGGGCTTCTTCATCATCGCCTCGCTGGACGCGCTGCGCGTGCGCGGCGCCATCCTGATCGGCATCTTGGCCGTCACGCTGCTGTCGATGGCGCTGGGCTACAACGAATTCCACGGGGTGTTCTCCAGCCCGCCCAGCCTGGCGCCCACGTTCTTGCAGCTGGACATCATGGGGGCCTTGCACGCGGGCTTCGTGCACGTCATCCTGGTATTTGTGCTGGTCGAGGTGTTCGACGCCACCGGCACGCTGATGGGCATTGCCAAGCGCGCCGGGCTGGTGCCCGAAGACCGGCCCAACCGGCTGGGCCGTGCGCTGTTCGCCGACAGCACCGCCATCGTAGCCGGCTCGATGCTGGGCACCAGCAGCACCACGGCCTACGTCGAAAGCGCCTCGGGCGTGCAGGCCGGCGGCCGCACCGGCCTGACGGCCCTGGTGGTGGGGCTGCTGTTCCTGGCCGCGCTGTTCATTTCGCCCCTGGCCGGCTCGGTACCCGCCTATGCCACTGCGCCCGCCCTGCTGTACGTGGCCGGCCTGATGATGCGCGAACTGATCGACATCGACTGGAACGACGTGTCTGAAGCCACGCCGGCGGCCCTGACCGCACTGGTCATGCCGTTCACCTATTCCATTGCCAACGGGCTGGCGTTCGGCTTCATCAGCTATGTCGTACTGAAAACCTGCACCGGCCGTGGCCGCGAAGTGCACGCCGCGACCTGGCTGGTGGCGGCGCTGTTCGTGATCCGCTACGCGTTCTTTCCGGGCTGAGCCCGGCCGCGAGGCGGCCCCTGGCACGCCGCTTGCGGGCCATTGACCCAGACTATCGACCCGATCAACCACAAGGTTGATCGGGCAACGGGTTGATTTCGCCGATACACTCTCCATGTAAAGAACAGGCGCCCGTCGATCCGGGCGCCTTCTTGTCATGACCTGGAGACTCACCCCATGACCGAACTGGCCCGCGTGCCTTTTTCTGTGCTGGACCTGGCACCCATCGTGCAAGGCGGCGATGCCGCGGGCGCGTTCCGCAATACCGTCGACCTGGCCCAGCATGCCGAGCGCTGGGGCTACCGGCGCTTCTGGCTGGCCGAACACCACAACATCACTGGCGTGGCGAGCAGCGCCACCGCGGTGATCATCGGCCAGGTGGCAGCCCATACCCAGACCCTGCGCGTGGGTTCGGGCGGCATCATGCTGCCCAACCACGCCCCGCTTATCATCGCCGAACAGTTCGGCACGCTGGAAAGCCTGTTTCCCGGCCGCATCGACCTGGGCCTGGGCCGCGCGCCCGGCAGCGACGGCGCCACCCAGCAGGCCTTGCGGCGCGGCCCGCGCAGCGGCCTGGAATTCCCGGCGCTGCTCGACGAACTGCGCGCGCTGCTGGCCCCGGCCCGGCCCGGCCAGCCGGTGCGCGCCATTCCGGGCGCCGGCCTGGACATTCCGATCTGGCTGCTGGGCTCCAGCGACTTCAGCGCCCGCCTGGCGGCCGAGCTGGGCCTGCCCTTCTCGTTCGCCGGCCATTTCTCGCCCGAAGGCATGGCCGCCATGCGGCTGTACCGGCACCTGTTCAAGCCGTCAGCCGCGCTGCCGCGCCCCTACGCCATGATCGGCGTGCCGGTCATCGCGGCCGATACCGACGAGCAGGCGCAGTACCTGGCGACTACGCAGCAGCAGAAGTTCCTGTCGCTGATCCGCGGCAATCGTCTGCAGCTGCAGCCACCGCTCGACAGCATGGACGGCGTATGGAACGAATGGGAGCGCCAGGCCGTGCAGCAGAAGCTGGCCGCCTCTATCGTGGGCGGGCCCGATACGGTCAGACAAGGTTTGCAGGCCCTGGTCGCACAGACCGAGGCTGATGAGGTCATGATTGTTTCGGACTTCTATCGTCACGCCGACCGCCTGCGGTCGTACGAAATACTCGCCTCTCTGAAAAACGGCACCGGCACGGCCACCCAGGCCGCCACATAGCTGTACAGCCCGCCCTCGGGGCGGGGAACCGCGCGGGCTCACCCCGCCCAACCGGCCGAACCGGCCATCGACGCCGCCCACCCGGCGGCAAGGACGCCAAGCATGAGCAGCATTGTTGAACTGACCAAAGATTCCTTCCAGGAAGCCATCAAGCCCGACAACACCCTGATCGTCGATTTCTGGGCCCCGTGGTGCGGACCCTGCCGCGGCTTCGCGCCGGTATTCGAGCAAGCCGCCGAACAGAACCCCGACGTCACCTTCGCCAAGGTGAACACCGACGTCGAACAGGAACTGGCCGGCGCGCTGGGCATCCGCTCGATCCCCACGCTGATGGTGTTTCGCGAGCAAGTCTTGCTGTTCTCGCAGCCCGGCGCGCTGTCCGCCGGCCAACTGGGCGAGCTGCTCGAGAAGATCAAGGCCGTGGACATGGCCAAGGTGCACCAGGAAATCGCCGCCGCGCAAGACGGCAGCGACAAGTAGGGCCGCGCCGGGCGCGCTATGGGGCCGGCGGGTCTTGCACCTGCCAGCGGGCGCGCCCGCGCGTAATATCGGCTACGGTGCCGGCCAGCCCCTGCAGCGCCTCGCGCGGAACAGCCAGCGTCAGCGCGACGCCATCGCCGTCGAACGACTCGGCCTGCACCGATGCACCCGCCTGGGCGATGCGCGCCTTCAGTAGCGGCAGTTCGGCATAGTCGCAGCGGCAGTTCACCGCCACCGTCTCGACAATGGCCACGCGCGGCCCCAGGCGCAGGCATTGCGCGGCGCAGCCCCCATAGGCGCGCACCAGCCCGCCGGCCCCCAGCTTGACGCCGCCGAACCAGCGCACCACCAGTACCGCCACCCGATCCAGCCCCTGCCCTTCGATAGCCTGCAGGATGGGGCGCCCCGCGGTGCCGCCCGGTTCTCCGTCGTCATTGAAACGATAGGCCTGGCCGATGCGGTAGGCCCAGCAATTGTGGGTGGCTGTCGGGTCGCCGCGCGCGGCGAAGAATGCCATCGCCTCGGCCACGCTGGCCACGGGCGCCGCATGGGCTTCGAAACGGCTTTTTTTGATGTCTTCGAAATAGGCGCAGGGCCCGCTGAGTGTGTCGCTCATATGCCAGGATTGTAGGCGCCATGGGGCGGACCGGCCGGTGTGGCGCTTGCGCGCCTGCATTCCCTGCTTCAGCCGTGGCAGTCAGGCACTTCCTGGTCCAGGTAGACGTCGAAGGCCACGTCGCGCGCCCATTTCCGGATCATGGCGGTCCAGACATCCTGCTGGCGCCACTGGCGCATGGCGGCGGCCAGCCAGCGCACCGAAGCCTCGTCGCCGGCCCGCGCCAGCCAGACGCGCTCGGCCTGGGGGCCATCCAGGGGCAGCGTGGCCGAGAATTTCTTCCATTCGGGGAACTGCATCAGCGGCCCCCACGCAGCGTCGTCGACCAGGCCGATGTCGCAGGCGCCTTCGCGCACCGCCACCAGCGCGTCGGACGGCACGCGGAAAGTGCGCACCGTGGCGCCCCAGCGCGCCGCCAGGGCCTGGGCCTGGAAGGCGGCGCCGGCCATGCAGATGCTGCGGCCCTTGACCTGCGACCAGCGGCGCAGCGCGGTATCGCTGCGTATCACCGCCTGAGGCCGGGCTTTGTAGCCGGCAGACACCACCGCCACATCCGGATCATCCAGGCCCGGCGCCGACTGGCCGGCGACGCGGTCGGCCAGCAGCAGGTCGACCGTGCCGTCGGCCAGGACCGCGGCGCGCCGCCCCGCTTCGACCTGCACCACCCTGACCGGCAGGCCCAGCCGTTCGCCCAGCCTGGCGGCCAGCACGGTATCCAGGCGTTCGGGTGTGCGCAGCTTGGCGCCCGCCGCGGCTGGCGGCGCCAGGTAAGGTACGCCCACCACCAGCGTGCCGCGTTCGCGGGCCTGCGTAAAAGGCTGGCCGGATGGCCCGGCAGGCGCCAGCGCCGGCGCGCCAAGCAACCCCGCCAGCGCAGCCGCCGCCAATGCCGACCGGCCACAACGGATAAGAAAGCGCAACCAGGGCTTCATGGCATGCGGCGGATCCGCGCCCGCCGTTCCTTTCTAGACGTACTGGTACCGCAGCAAGCGGTGCTTGAGGTTTTCGAGCACGAACTGGTCGATCAGCGCCGCCAGGATGGCAATGACCAGGATGTTGGCCATGACGCCCGTCATGTCGGCGATCTCGCCCGAATAGGCCAGCGAGCGGCCCAGGCCCTTGCCGAAGCCGATCAGCATCTCGGCCGAGATCAGCGCGCGCCAGGCATTGCCGAACGCCAGCTGCGCGCCGGTGATGAGCTCGGGCATGACGGCCGGCAGGTACACGCGCTTGATCAGGCCCCAGGGCGTGGCGCCCATGACGCGCGCGGCCGACACATGCACCCGCTGCACCGATTCCGTGGCGTTCATGACGCTGAGCGCGGCGGGAAAAAACGCCGCCAGCGCCACCACCACGATGATGGGCGTATTGCCGAAGCCCATCACGATGAGGAACAGCGGCACCCAGGCGATGGACGGGATCGACTGCAGAATGACGATGGCGCTGCGCAGCACTTCGCGGAAGAAGTACAGCACGGCCGCCACCAGGCCGAAGCCAATGCCGGCCAGCAGCGCCAGCCCATAGCCGGCGCCCAGGCGCCCCAGCGTGCCCACCAGGCTCTGGTGGAAAGACGATTCGCCCAGGTCCTGCACCAGCCGGCCCACCACGGTGGGCACGCCCGGCATCAGGAAGTCGGGCAGCGCCCAGGCGGCCGCCTGCCACAGCAAAAAGATGAAGGCCACGCCCAGCACCCCCGCGAGGTGCTTGCGCAGGCCGGTTACGCGGGTGGATGAGCTCAAAGCTTGCGCGCCTCTTGCCAGGACAGGTCGATGATGCCCGACACGTCATACGGCTTGCCGTCACGCGTCTTGAGCGAACCCTGGTCTTGCAGGATGCCGGCGATTTCCTGCATGCGCGCGGTGTCTTTGTCGGACAGCTTGGGCGTGAAGACCTGGGTCTTGATGGCTTCGGCGATCACCGTCTCGCGCGGCAGCTCGCCGCGCTCGCGCGTCTTCAGGGTGGGCTCGGCGATGAAGTACGAGGCAATCAGCCTGGAGGCCTCGTCGGGCTTCTGCTGCAGCAAATCGATGGCGGCCTTTTGCGCGTCCAGCGCCTTCCAGACATCGTCCTTACGCTTGTCCAGCACTTCGCCCGACGTGATCACGACCATGCAGGGGAACGGCCAGGCCTGGCCCACTTCGTAGATCTGCTTGACCGGCGCCACCAGCTGGGCGATGCGGTCGTAGGGTTCGAACAAGAAGGCGGCGTCGACGCGCTTGCCCACCAGCGACTGCACCGCTACCGCGGGGCTGACGCCCATGATGTTGACGTCGGACGGCTGCAGGTTGCCTTCTTTCAGCACCACGCCCTTAAGGACGACGTCGGCCGTGCTGCCCTCTTTTTGCGAAGCCAGGCTCTTGCCCTTGAGATCGGCGATGCTGTCGATGCCGGCATCGTCGCGTACCACCAGCGAGTGGTAGCCCTGCTGCGCGCCGCCCACCACCTTCAGGTCGGCGCCCTTCGAGGCCCAGGCCACCGCGTTGGTGAAGCCCAGCACGCCGATGTCGGCCTGGCCGCCCACGATGGCCTTGATGAGATCAGTGCCCGACTTGAATTCGATCAGCTCGGTATCCAGCCCGGCCTTTTTATAGAAGTCGCCTTCCTGGGCCACGATGGCCTGGGCGTCGTCCATGACGCGCAGATAGCCGACGCGGAATTTCTCGGCGGCCATGGCCGGGGCGGCGGCCACCAGTGCCGCGGCCAGCGGCAGGGCCAGCCATTGCTTCATTTTCATCACATGCTCTCCAGTGCTTGGAATAGTGGGTATGGAATGGATACGGCCGCGCGGGCCGCGAGCGCCGCCGCGGCGGGCCGGGCGGTCAGGCTGCCAGCGCCACGTCGCCTTCGGCGACCTGAATGCCCAGCAGGCCGAGAATTTCGCGCTTTTCGCCGGCCAGGTCGGACAGGTCGTGCGTCTTGCGGCGGTGCTTGAGATTGAATTCGCGCAGTACCCGCGCCGGGCGCGGACTGAAGACCACGATGCGGTCGGCCAGGAACAGGGCCTCGTCGACGTCGTGGGTAACCAGCAGCACCGAAGGCTTTTCCTGCTGGATCAGCTGCCGCAGCACGTCTTGCAGGCTGAGGCGGGTCAGCGCATCCAGCGCGCCGAAGGGCTCATCCATCAGCATGGTCTTGGGCTGGGCAATGAAGGCGCGGGCCAGCGCGGCGCGCTGCCGCATGCCGCCCGATACCTGTTGCGGATAATAGTTTTCAAAGCCCGCCAGGCCGACCCGGGCCAGCCAGGCCTCGGCCTTCTGGCGGGCATCGGCCTTGGGCACGTTCTGGAATTCGAGCGCCAGCGACACGTTGTCGCGCAGCGTCAGCCAGGGGTACAGCGCGTGTTCCTGGAACACCAGGGTGCGGCTGGGATGCGGGCCGGCCACCGGCTTGCCGTCGGCCAGCACCTGGCCCTGGCTGGGTTTTTCCAGGCCGGCCGCCATGTGCAGCAGAGTTGATTTGCCGCAGCCCGACGGCCCCACCAGGGCGACCAGCTCGCCAGTCTTGAATTCGCTGGAAAACCCGTCCACGACCTGCAGTGCGCCGAAGTTCTTGTGGACATGGTCAAAGGTAAGGTTCATGTGACAGGCTCGCGCGCGGGGGCGTGGAATAGGGAAACCCTAATCTAACAACCTGTTATATGAACCCAAACTATATTTTGATAATTCATTAACAACTTTTTGTTATATGAAAATACGGCATCCCTGCCCGCCCTAGCCTTCGATGCCGCGCGAGGCCAGGTAGTCTTCGTAGCCGCCGCGGTAATCGACGATTTCGCCGCTGGGCAGGATTTCGATGACGCGGGTGGCCAGGCCGGATACGAACTCGCGGTCGTGCGACACGAAGATCAGGGTGCCCTGGTATTTTTCGAGCGCGAACTGCAGCGATTCGATGGATTCCATGTCCAGGTGGTTGGTGGGCTCGTCGAGCAGCATGACGTTGTGCCGGCCCAACATCAGGCGGCCGAAGGTCATGCGGTTCTTTTCGCCGCCCGATAGCACCTTGGGGGCCTTGGGCAGGTCGTCGGCCGAAAACAGCAGGCGGCCCAGCACCGAGCGGATGGACTGATCGTCGTCGCCCGGCTGACGGTATTCGCCCATCCAGTCGAACAGGTTGATGTCGGTTTGCTGGAACTGGTCGGAGACGTCTTGCGCCATGTAGCCCAGGTCGGCGTTGTCGGACCACTTGATGGTGCCCGAGTCGGCCGCCAGGTCGCCCGCCAGCATGCGCAGCAGCGTGGTCTTGCCCACGCCGTTGGCGCCGATGATGGCGATTTTCTCGCCGGCGTCGATCATGGCCGAGAAATCGCGAATGACCGGCGCGTCGTACGACTTGGACAGGCCTTCGATGGTGGCGGCCAGGCGGTGCATGACCTTGTTCTGCTCGAAGCGGATATACGGGTTCTGGCGCGACGACGGCTTGACCTCGACCTGTTCGGCCTTGATGCGGTCGATCTGCTTCAGGCGCGAGGTGGCCTGGCGCGACTTGGACTTGTTGGCCGAGAAGCGGCGCACGAAGTCCTGCAGCTCGGCCACGCGCTCTTTGGCCTTGGCGTTGTTGGCCACCAGGCGCTCGCGGGCCTGTGTCGAGGCCAGCATGTAGTCGTCGTAGTTGCCCGGATAGATGCGGATCTCGCCATAGTCCAGGTCGGCCATGTGGGTGCACACCTGGTTCAGGAAGTGGCGGTCGTGGCTGATGATGATCATAGTGCTCTGGTAGCCGTTGAGCACGGTTTCAAGCCAGCGGATGGTGTTGATGTCGAGGTTGTTGGTGGGCTCGTCGAGCAGCAGCACGTCGGGGTTCGAGAACAGCGCCTGGGCCAGCAGCACGCGCAGCTTCCAGCCGGGGGCGATTTCGCGCATGGGCAGCTGGTGCTGGTCGACGCCGAATTCCAGGCCCAGCAGCAGTTCGCCGGCGCGGGCCTCGGCGGTGTAGCCGTCGTATTCGGCGAACTTGGCCTCGAGCTCGGCCGCGCGCATGTAGTCGTCTTCGGTGGCCTCGGGGTTGGCGTAGATGGCGTCGCGCTCGGTCATGGCGGCCCACATTTCAGTGTGGCCCATCATCACGACGTCGAGCACGCGCTGGTCTTCGAAGGCGAATTGGTCCTGGCGCAGCTTGCCCAGCCGCACACCGGGCTCGAGCGAAACATTGCCGGCCGACGACTCGAGGTCGCCGCCGATGATTTTCATGAAAGTCGACTTGCCCGAGCCGTTGGCCCCGATCAGACCATATCGGTTGCCTTCCCCGAACTTGACGCTGACGTTCTCGAAAAGGGGCTTGGGACCGAACTGGATAGTGAGATTGGCGGTAGAAATCACGGCTTATATATAGAAAGGCGAAGCGCCCGCGAATACGCAGGCTAAACCTAATAGTGTAGCAAGTACCGGTTTCCCGTCGAGGCACAGAGGCTCGACCCTGCCCATAGGGGTTATTCCCGACCGTCAGGCAATTGTCAGATTTCGTTCAGCACGGTTTAATCCGGAAGCGGCCCATGGTTGCGCTATCAGCGCTCCATCCAGCCGCTTCGCACCATGCATTGCGCTTCGTTTTTGTTTCATGCTGTCCCAACAAGTTGTGCACAACAAGCTGGTTCATGCAGTCCATTCCGGAGACAACAAGCCATGCAACACCCCACCTCATCCCGCCGCCGGTTCATCGCTGGCGCCACCTCGGTCGGCGCCGCAGCGCTGGGATTTCCCGCCGTCAGCCGCGCCCAGGGCTCGCCCATTTCCCTGCGCTTCCAGAGCACCTGGCCGTCCAACGACATCTTCCACGAGTTCGCGCAGGACTACGCCCGCAAAGTCAATGACATGGCCGAAGGCCAGCTGAAGATCGAAGTGCTGCCCGCCGGCGCGGTGGTCAAGGCCTTTGACCTGCTCGACGCCGTATCGGCCGGCACCCTGGACGGCGGCCACGGCGTGGTGGCCTATTGGTACGGCAAGAATACCGCCGTGGCCCTGTGGGGCTCGGGGCCATCGTTCGGCATGGACGCCAACATGCTGCTGGCCTGGCACGAGTACGGCGGCGGCAAGGAATTGCTGACCGAGATCCAGAAAGCCATGGGCGTCAACGTCGTTTCGATGATGTACGGCCCGATGCCGACCCAGCCGTTCGGCTGGTTCAACAAGCCGGTTACCAAATCGGATGACGTCAAGGGCCTGAAGTTCCGCACCGTGGGGCTGGCCATCGACATGTACACGGCCATGGGCGCGGCGGTGAACGCCCTGCCCGGCGGCGAAATCGTGCCGGCCCTGGACCGCGGGCTGCTGGATGGCGCCGAATTCAACAACGCCTCGTCCGACCTGGCGCTGGGCTTCCAGGACGTGTCCAAGATCTGCATGCTGCAGAGCTTCCACCAGAGCGCCGAACAGTTCGAGATCTTGTTCAACAAGAACAAGTACGAATCGCTGCCCAAGCACCTGAAGCACATACTGGCCTACGCGGCCCAGGCCGCCAGCGCCGACATGTCGTGGAAGGCGGCCGACCGCTATTCCGCCGACTACATCAAGCTGCAGAAAGACCACCAGGTCAAGTTCTACAAGACGCCCGACGCCATCCTGCAGCAGCAGCTCAAGATCTGGGACGACATGATAGAGAAACGGTCGGCCGAGAACCCGCTGTTCAAGAAAGTGCTGGACTCGCAGCGCGCCTTCGCCCAGCGGGCCGGACGCTGGCACAACGACACGTCCGTGAATTTCCGGATGGCGTTCAACCACTACTTCGCGCGCAAGCCTGCGGCCTGACCTGCCGCCGGCTGATGCACTGCCGCGGCCCTGCACCCGCCTGTCCCGGGCCGGATTTCCTATCCGGCCCGGCAGGCGGGTGCGCCATTGCCGCCGCCCTTTTCCCTGATCTGGATCGCGCCCGATGCTCAAGCTGATACGCATGGTGGACCGCCTGTCCACCTTCGTGGGCCAGGCCTTCGCCTGGCTCATCGTGATACTGACCGTACACATATGCTGGGAAGTGATGGCCCGGTATTTGTTCAATACCCCCAGCGCCTGGGCCTTCGATCTGCAGTTGATGTACTACGGCGTGCTGTTCATGATGGCCGGCGCATACACGCTGGCCAAGAACGGCCACGTGCGCGGCGACATCCTGTACGGCTTCCTGCCGCCGCGGGTGCAGGCCGGACTGGACATCATCCTGTACATCGCGTTCTTCATTCCGGGCGTAGTGGCGATGGTGTGGGCGGGCTGGTATTACGCGGGCGAATCCATCGCCATCCGCGAACACTCGTCGCTGATGGCGGACGGGCCGCCCATCTATCCCTTCAAGTCATTCATTCCCATTGCGGGCGCGTTCCTGCTGCTGCAGGGCCTGGCCGAGATCGCGCGCTGCGCCCTGTGCCTGCGCCACGGCGCCTGGCCGTCACGCGCCGAGGACGTGGAAGAAGTGGACGTCGACAAGCTCAAGGAAATGGTGCACGTCAAGGACGAGGACATCGCCGAGCTGGACCGTTTTGTTACCGATGAGGAGAAGGCCAAATGAAGATCCACAAGGCACTGTGGTTCGGCCTGAGCTGCATCGGCATCGTGGTGGCGATGATCGGCTTTCTGACCCCCTGGCACGACATCACCACCGGCCACCTGGGGCTGCTGATGCTGGCGCTGATCGTGGTGGCGATCATGCTGGGCTTTCCCACCGCGTTCACACTGATGGGTATGGGGGTGATCTTCACCTTCCTGGCCTATTACCTGCAGAACCCGGACGCCCAGCATTCGGTGCGGCAGACGCTGGACCTGATGGTGCAGCGCACCTACGCCACCATGACCAACGACGCGCTGATCTCGGTGCCGCTGTTCGTGTTCATGGGCTATCTGGTCGAGCGCGCCAACCTGATCGAGAAACTGTTCCGGTCCATGCACCTGGCCCTGGCACGGCTGCCCGGCGCGCTGGCAGTGGCCACGCTGGCCACCTGCGCCATCTTCGCCACCGCCACCGGCATCGTCGGTGCAGTGGTCACGCTGATGGGGCTGTTGGCCATGCCGGCCATGCTGAAGGCCGGCTACAGCGTGCGCCTGACGGCGGGCTCGATTACCGCGGGCGGCTGCCTGGGCATCCTGCTGCCGCCCTCGGTGATGCTGATTGTCTATGGCGCCACCACCGGCGTATCGGTGGTGCAGCTTTATGCCGGCGCGTTCTTCCCCGGCCTGATGCTGGCCGGCCTGTACGTGATGTACGTGATGATGGTGGCCAAGCTGCGGCCCGATATGGCGCCGCCGCTGACAGCCGAAGAACGGCGCATCGCCCTGCCGGCCGGCGCCGAAGCCCTGTCGCAGCAAGGCTATACGCACGCCATGGCCGGCATGCTGGCCGCGATGTTCAAAGGCCGCCGCAACAGCGCCGTGTCGATGCGCTTCCTGTCGCGCAACATGATGCTGGCGCTGGCCCCGCTGATGGCTTTTGTGGTGCTGACCGGTTCGGTGTACTACATGGTGACCGAGCCGCCGGTGGTGTATGAGATTCCTGACGAACTGCGGCTGGGCGGCGGCGGCGACTACAGCAGCGGGCTGGCCGAGCCGCCTCTGGAAGACGGCGGGCTGGCCGAGCCGCCGGCCACCGGCGGCGTGGCCGAACCGCCGGGCGCGCCGGCCGCGCCCGGCGCCGACGCCGCGGCGCCGGCCGAACCGGCCGCCGAATCCGGGCCGGCGCGCGAACCGGCGCCCGATGGCTACTGGATATTCTTCGGCATCTGCCTGGCGCTGCTGGCGGTCTTCTACGCCCTGCTGACCTGGGCGCGGCTGGAGATCTTCAAGATGCTGATGGGCTCGTTCTTCCCGCTGGCGCTGATGATCGCCGCGGTGCTGGGCTCGATCACCTTCGGCCTGGCCACGCCCAGCGAGGCGGCGGCCATGGGCGCCATGGGCGGCGCGCTGCTGGCGCTGGCGTACCGCCGCCTGAATATGCCTATCCTGAAAGAATCGGTCTTCCTCACGGCCAAGACCAGCGCCATGGTGTGCTGGCTGTTCGTCGGGTCGTCGATTTTCTCGGCCGCGTTCGCGCTGCTGGGCGGGCAGCGCATCATCGAGGAATGGGTGCTGTCGCTGGGGCTGACGCAGATCCAGTTCATGCTGCTGGCGCAGGTCATCATCTTTTTGCTGGGCTGGCCGCTGGAATGGACCGAGATCATCGTGATTTTCATGCCGATCTTCGTGCCGCTGCTGATCACCTTCGACATCGACCCGCTGCTTTTCGGCCTGCTGGTGGCGCTGAACCTGCAGACGGCGTTCCTGTCGCCGCCCGTGGCCATGTCGGCTTTCTACCTGAAGGGCATATCGCCGCCGCATGTGACGCTGAACCAGATTTTCCTGGGTATGATGCCGTTCATGCTGATCCAGGTGGTGGCGATTTTCCTGCTGTATGTGTTTCCGGAAATCGGCCTGTGGCTGCCCACCGTGTTGTACCGTTGAGCTTCAACAGCCTTGGAAGGAAACCGCAAATGCTGCAAACGCTGGAAGTTGCGTACGGCCCCCAGACCGCGGTGGTCTGGCTGGCCCGGCCCGATGTGCGCAACGCGCTGGACGCGCGCCTGATCGCCGAGCTGACCGAAACGTTCATGACCCTGGGTGACGACAGCGAGGTGCGCGCCATCGTGCTGGCCGGGCGCGGCAAGGCCTTCTGCGCCGGCGCCGACCTTAACGCCATGCGCCGCAGCGCGCAGGCCAGCCAGGCCGACAACCGGGCCGACGCGCTGGCCATGGCCACACTGCTGCATACCATCCATACCTGCCCCAAGCCCACCATCGCGCGGGTGCATGGCGCATGCATGGCGGGCGGCATGGGGCTGGCGGCGGCGTGCGACATTGCCGTGGCGGCCCGCGAGGCGCGCTTCGCCCTGACCGAGACCCGGCTGGGGCTGATACCGGCCATGATCTCGCCGTACATTCTGCGGGCCATCGGCCCGCGCGCGGCCAGCCGCTGGTTCCTGAGCGCCGAAGTATTCGAGGCCGCCGAGGCCTGGCGCATGGGCCTGGTGCACGAGCTGTGCGAAGCCGACGAGCTGGACGCCCGCATCAACGCCCTGCTGGGCAGTTTCATGCTGGCCTCGCCGCATGCCCTGGCGGAGTCGAAGCGCCTGATCCACGACCTGTCGGGCCGGCCCATCGATGCCGCGGTGCTGGAAGACACCGCCGCACGGCTAGCCGCCCAGCGCGCCACGGAAGACGGGCGCGAAGGCATCGCGGCCTTCCTGGAAAAACGCGCACCGCGCTGGGTGCCGCAACAATCCGAATGAACGGGGATTCCGGAAAGGCGCGCGAGGCGGTTGCCAGGTGTCTGGCCTAATGGCGGTGCTCGTCGATGACCAGGTGCGCCATGCCCGGTTCGGTGGCCAGGCCCACCTTCTTGCCGATGGGCAGGGTGGCCTTGGTGTCGATGTGCCCGTACGGCAGGCCCGTGACCACCGGCACTTTCACCGTGCGGCGCAGCCACTTCAGCACTTCCGGCATGTCGTAGCCGGCATCGTGCGGCGCCAGGCGGTAGTTGGTGAAATAGCCCAGCACAATGGCCTTCTGCCGCTGCAGCACGCCCGCCTGCCACAGCTGCGCCAGCATGCGCTCGACGCGGTACGGGTGTTCGGCCACGTCTTCCAGGAACAGGATGCCGCCGCGCACGCGCGGCATATAGGGCGTGCCCAGCAGCGAGACCAGCGTGGCCAGGTTGCCGCCCCACAGCACGCCGCGGCAGTCCACCGGATCGGCGTCCGGCGTTTCGAAGCTGAGGATCTCGAGTTCGCCGCGCATCAGTTCGCCGAACAGCGCGGCGGTCAGGTCGTCGACCTGGTCGCCGCCGAAATCGGCCACCGCCGTGGCGCCCGAATAGCTGGCCGCACCGGTCTGCGCCAGCAGCGCCAGGCTGAACGCCGTGAAGTCGCTCATGCCCACGAAGCGCTTGCCGCTGTCAGCCATGGCATGCCAGTCGATGTCGGGCAGCAGCCGGCTCAGGCCATAGCCGCCGCGCGTGACCATGACAATGGGGTGCTTCTGGCGGATGGCGCGCGCCAGGCCGGCCAGGCGCTGCTTTTCGGTGCCGGCGAAGCGCTGCCGCACCGCCAGCGCGGCGCGGTCGACAGTGGTCTGGAAGCCTTCCTGCGCCAGGCGCTGGCAGGCCCGCTGCACGGTGGCCGGGTCGCGCACGGCCGAGGACGGCGAAATCAGGTAGATGCCGCCAGCAGCAGGGCCATGGCCATGCTGCCCATGGCCGCAGTCTTCGGCGCAAACATGGCCATGCTGCCCATGTGCGGGGCGATTCGGGGTGCTCATGAAAGCGACTCCTTGGCGCGGCGCGCGCGGAAGAACCGGCGCAGCAGGTCGCCGCACGGTTCGGCCAGCACGCCGCCGGTGATGGTAGTGTGATGATTGAGCCGAACGACTGCGCCCACGTCGAGCACGCTGCCGCAGGCGCCGGTCTTGGGGTCGGCCGCGCCATAGACTACCCGCGCCAGCCGCGCGTGCAGCATGGCGCCGATGCACATGACGCAGGGTTCCAGCGTGACATACAGGCTGAGGCCCGGCAGCCGGTAGTTGCCCAGCTGCCGCGCGGCGGCGCGCAGTGCCACGATTTCGGCGTGCGCGGTGGGATCGCTGTCGGTGATAGTGCGATTGTAGCCGGCGCCCAGCACCCGCCCCTGTGCATCGACCACCACAGCGCCCACCGGCACCTCGCCGGCCTGCCCGGCGGCCTCGGCCTGGCGCAGCGCCAGGGCCATCATGTCGGTGTCGCCGGACTGCGGCGCGGCCGGCAGCGGCGCCAGGCCGGCGTCAGCCACGGTACACCCGCGATTTCAAGGCAATGCGCCCCGCCAGGCTGGTAACGGCCTCTTCCAGCCACTGGTACAGCTCGGCGTTCTCGTCGTAGCGCGCCTGGTTCAGGTTGGACACGCGCCCTTCTTCGATGAAGCCCCAGGCCCGGCTGCGCTTGTCGCGGTGTTTGGGGTCCCATACGCCGAAGGCGAAGCCGCCGGCGCGGCGGATCAGCGAGAAACACGGAATATCGGTGTAGCCGTCGCCGACAAAGACCATCTGGTCGAACGGCACGCGCAGGCGGTCTTCGGGCACCTTGCGGTTGACCTCGAAGGGCTTATTGCGGAACTCGCGCCCGATGATGCCTTTCTGGATATGGAACAGGTAGCGGGTCTTGTCGGTGAAGCTGACCAGCCGGCGCGGGAATTCAATGCCGCCGTCGGCGCCGTAGACGAATTCGGAAGCCCAGATTTCGGTGAATTCGTGCGCGATGGGCGTGGCGCGCACCACGTCGCCGATGCCGCTGGAAATCAGGTAGAACTCGAGCTGCACCTGCGGGTGCTCGGCCCGCACCGCGGCGCGCAGCCGCTGGAACAGCGTGGGCACGCCGTCGTGCAGCGGCAGGCTGGCGCCCCACCGGGCCAGGCGCTGCTGCGTGATGAGCCCGTGCGCGCCGCCGCGCGAAAGCTCGATCATCTGGTGCAGATAGGCCGGCACCGGATCCCAGTCCTGGCTGGACAGCAGCGGGTCGACCTTGTCTTTCCAGAACGCGGCCGTGTCCACCCCGATGCTGTCCAGGAAGCCGGACGTGCTGTCGGGGGCCAGCGTGTCGTCGAAATCGAATATCAGGGCAATGACGTCGGACATGGATGCGGCGGAAGGTCGTCAATAGGCGACATTTTGCCTGATTGCGGCCGCGGGCGGAGCCGCGGCCCCTGCCCGGCCCCGCCGCCCTACTGCACCGGCACGGGTGTGGCGGGCATGCCCGGCGTGGTGGCGCCCGGGGCCGCGCCCGGCGGCACGGGAGCCGGCGCAACGGTGCCGGGCACCGCGCCCGGCGCCGCCGTGCCCGGCGCGGCGCCCGATGGCTGGGCCGGCACCGGAATCACCGTTTCGCGCAGCACGCCGCCGCTTTCGACGCTGCCCCTCACACTGGTGGGCGACGACATCTGGCGCATGCAATCCGCGCGCTGGGCCTGCGGCAGGTTATTGCAGCGGGCCGTGGCGTTGGCGCCGTAGTTGACCGACTGGCCATTGTCCAGGCGCTTGCGCTGCGCCTCTTCGCGCGCCGCGCCGGCCTCGCGCAGGCAGGTTGCCCGGTCTTGATTGGTCTGGCCGCTGTTGCAGCGCTGCACGTCGTATTGGTACTGGGATTGCACGGAGCCGGACGCCGCCGCGCCGGCTGCCTGGGCGGCCGTCATGCCGGCCAGGCCCCCTGCGCCCAATATTAGAGCGCAGGACAGTTTCTGCATACGTCGCATGTTCATGTTCCGCTCCTTGTTGCGTTGCCGCGCCGGGGCGCGGCCGTCTATTTACGGTACGGGAAAGCAGCGGCCAATAAGGAATGCAGATGTTACAAATCCGTCTGGCGGTTACTTGCTCCGGGCGGCGTAGCGGCCGGATACGATTCGCCGCGCTGGCGCCGGCCGCGGTAGACCGCTGCGCGCATCAGTAGCATGGCGGTCACGGGCGACGAAATGAACAGCAGCAGCGTGATCAGGATTTCCTGCACCACCGGCCGCTGCTGCAGCGCCGAAAAAACCAGGATTGACGCCACCAGCACGCAGCCGGCGCCCATGGTGTGGCCCAGGGTGGGCGCGTGGATGCGGCAGAAGAAATTGTTGAAGCGCAGCAGCCCGGCCGAACCCACCAGGGCCAGCAAGCCGCCCGCCACCAGCAGGATGCTGGCGGGAATGCCCGCCCACAGGGGAATGTCGGCGCTCATGGTTCGATGACCTCGCCTCGCAGCAGGAATTTGGCCATGGCGGTGGCGCCCACGAAGCCGAACAGGGCGATCAGCAGCGCCACGTCGAAATACACCGGCGTGCCGGAACGCACGCCGAAGGCCAGCGCGACCAGCATGCCGTTGATGTAGATCGCGTCGAGCGCCAGCACGCGGTCTTGCGCGGTAGGCCCGCGCACCAGCCGCACGGTGCCGCAAGCCATGCCCAGCACAAAGCACAGCAAGGCGAACGACGCGGCCCAGTACAGGACGAGGTTCATTCGAAGATCTCCTTCAGGGTACGCTCGTAGCGCTGCTTGATCAGGTCGATCCAGGCCTGTTCGTTTTCCAGGTCGAGCACGTGCAGCGTCAGTGTGTCGTCGGACACGTCCACCCATACCGTGCCGGGCGTGTAGGTCAGGATGCAGCCCAGCAGTGCGCGCGCATGCGGATCGCGCAGCTCGAGCGGGATATGCACGTAGCCGGGCGAGAATTCGCGCCGGAAATCGATGATGAGCTTGCCCACGGCGATATTCGACCGCACGATGTCGACCGCCACGCGCCAGGCCAGGCCCGGCAGCAGCCACAACTTGTGCGGCCGGCTGCGCAGCGGCCGCAGGCGGCTGGCCGCGAAGCTCAGCCACAGCGCCAGGGCCAGGCCCAGCGCCACCTGCCCCGCCGACAGCGATTCGTTGAGCAGCAGCCACAGGGCCAGCAGCACGACGGGCAGCACCAGCAGATACGCGCGCCGCATCATGGGGCCTCCAGGTTGCGCACGGTGCCGGCCGACAGCACCGCGTCGATATACAGGGCCGGCTGGTCGAGCACGCGCGCGGCTTCGTCCAGGTAGGCCGACACCGGCCCGGCCCCGGCCGCCAGGCCCACGCACAGCAGGATCAGCACGGCCACCGGGCCGGCCTCGCTGAGATGCAGGCGCGGCGTGCTGCGCTCGTCCGCGCTCCAGAAGATGCGGATGCCGGCGCGGCCGAACGCCACGATGCCAGCCAGGCCGGACACCAGCACCGCGGCCACCAGGATCCAGGCGTCGGCCGGCTGCACCGATGCGTTGGCCGCGCTGACCGCCGCCGACAGCAGCGAGAACTTGGCCACGAAGCCCGACAGCGGCGGCAGGCCGGTGACCAGCAAGGCGCACGACACGAAGGCCAGGCCCAGGAAAGCCATGGCGGCCGGGATGGCCACGCCCACCACGTCGTCGGAACGGTTGGGGGCTTCGGGGTCGTCGAGGTCGAACATGTCCATGGTGACGGCCAGCACGTTGGCGCCGAATGTGCGCGTGCGCTCGACCAGTTCGACCAGCATGAAGAAAGCGCCGGTGGTCAGCACCGAGCTGAGCAGGTAGAACAGCGCCGGCCCGGTCAAGGTGACGCCGGGCATGCCCAGCGCGGTCAGCAGCGTGCCGGCCGAGATGATGACGCAGTAGCCCACCATTTGTTCGAGCTGCTGCGTGGCCAGCAGGCCGATGGCGCCGAACACCAGCGTGGCCAGCCCGGCAGCGAACATCCAGTCGAGGCTGAAGGCAGCCGGCGCGCCGGTGGGCAGCAGCAGCGAGCCGATGCGCAGCAAGGCATAAATGCCGACCTTGGTCATGATGGAAAACACCGCCGCCACCGGCGCGCTGGCCGATCCGTAGCCGCGCACCAGCCAGAAGTTCAGCGGCCAGGCCCCGGCCTTGACCAGGAAGGCGATGCCCAGCACGGCCGCGCCCGCCTCGAACAGCAGCCGCTCACTGCCGTCCAGCGTGCCCGCGCGCACCGCCAGGTCGGCCAGGTTCAGGGTGCCGGTGACCCCGTAGATAAGCGCGATGCTGATCAGCAGCAGGAACGACGCCACCAGATTGACGACAATGTAGTGCAGCCCGGCGCCGACCCGCGCGACGCCCGAGCCGTGCAGCAGCAGGCCGTAGGACGCAGCCAGCAGCACCTCGAAGAACACGAACAGGTTGAACAGGTCGCCCGTAAGAAAGGCGCCGTTCAGGCCCATCAGCAGGAACTGGAACAGCGGGTGAAAGTGCACGCCCAGGCGGTCCCAACGCGCCAGCGCGTAGATCAGCGCAGCCAGGCCCAGCACGGCATTGAGCGCCAGCATGATGGCCGACAGCCGGTCGACCACCAGCACGATGCCGAACGGCGCCGGCCAGTCGCCGGGCAGGTAGACGCCGACGCCCGTGGGCCAGTGCCCCCCTGCCCCGGCCGCCAGCGCCAGCAAGGCGACGGCGGCGGCCAGCTGGGCCAGCCCCGATGCCATCGCGATGCCGGCCCGCAGGCCGCGGCGGGTATCGGCCAGCAGCAGCATTGCCGCGCCCGCGATCAGCGGCACTGCGATGGGATATATGGGCGCGTGTTGCAGCCAATCGATCAAGATTCCGACTCCCTGCCATCGACATGGTCAGTGCCGGTGAGGCCGCGCGAAGCCAGCAGCACCACCAGGAACAGCGCGGTGGTGGCGAAGCCGATGACGATGGCGGTAAGCACCAGCGCCTGGGGCAGCGGATCGGCCATCGCGGCCGGATCGGGCGCCACCGCCGGATCGATGACCGGCGGCCGGCCGACCGTCAGCCGGCCGATGCCGAAAATGAACAGGTTGACGGCATACGAGACCAATGTCAGCCCCATGATGAGCTGGAAGGTGCGCGGCCGCAGAATCAGCCACACGCCAGACCCGGCCAACACGCCGATAGCGGCGGCGTATATCAGTTCCATCAGGCGGTACCTCCGGCTTCTTGCGCGGCTGCCTGGGCATCGGCTGCCGCCTTGCGCTGCGCGCGCAGTGATTGGTGAGCCAGCGCAACCAGCACCAGCAAGGTGCCGCCGACCACCAGCATATAAACGCCCACGTCGAATAGCAGCACAGTGGAAATGTGGATGTGCCCCAGCAGCGGCGCCGGGATATCCCAGGCCAGCGCCGACAGGAAAGGCCGCGCGGCCAGCCAGGCCGACATGGCGGTAAGGCCGGCGCACAACAGGCCCAGTCCGATCCAGTGCTGGGGGTTGAGGCGGCTGCGCGACTCGACCCAGTAGACGCCGCCCACCATGTATTGCAGGATCACCGCCGTGGCCATGACCAGGCCGCCCACAAAGCCGCCGCCAGGCTGGTTGTGGCCGCGCAGCAGCAGGTAGGCCGACACCATGGCCGCCACGGGCAGCAGCAGGCGCACCAGCACGGCCGGCAGCGCCATGGCGCCATCGGGCAGTTCTGCCTGGATGTCGGGCGCCGCGCTGGGCGCGCTGGCCGGGTCGCGCTGCTGCAGCGGCAGGTCGGCGCTTTCGGGGGCGGGCCGGAAGCGGCGCAGCAAGGCGTATACGGTGAGCGCGACGATACCTACCACGGTGATTTCACCCAGCGTGTCGAAGCCACGGAAGTCGACCAGGATGACATTGACCACGTTGGTGCCGCCGCCTTCCGGCAGGGACTTGTCGACAAAGAAGGACGAGATGGTCTGCCGCGGCGCGCGCGTCAGCATGGCGTAGGCCAGCGCCGCCACCGACGTGCCCGCGACCGCGGCGATGATCACGTCGCGGATGCGCCGCAGCCGCGCGCGCGTTTCATGGCGTTCTCCGTCGAGGCTGCCCTCGATGCGGCGCGGCAGCCAGCGCAGCCCGGAAAGCAGCAGCACCACCGTGACCACTTCGACGGCCAATTGCGTCAGGGCGAGGTCGGGCGCCGAAAACCAGACGAAAGTCAGACAGGTGGCCAGCCCCGCCCCGCCTGCCAGAATGAGCGCGGCCAGGCGGTGGTACTTGGCCTGGAAGGCAGTGCCGACCGCGCAGATGCCGCCCACGATCCAGAGCACGGCAAAGGCCGGATCGAGTGCGGTCACCGGGGCCGGGGCATCGTTCCAACGGCCATGGTGCAGCGGCAGCCAGGCCACCAGCAGCGCGCCGACCACGATCAGCACCATTTGCACCTGCAGGCGCGGCGAGGCGATTCGGCCCAGCAGCCAGCCAGCCGCCACGCTGGAGTAGTCGAGCAGGAACTCGAACGAACGCCGGCCGTCGAGCCGGTAAATGAACGGCACCTGCCCCGGCTGCGCCTGCTGGCGCGCCCGCAGCGCCAGGTACAGCACGATGCCCGCCACCATGGCCGCGAAGCTCATGACCAGCGGCAGGTTCAGGCCGTGCCACACCGCCAGGCTGTATTCGGGCATATTGGAGCCCAGCACGCTGTGGGCGGCGGCGTGCAGAAAGGGGCCGACGGTAATGCCGGGAATCACGCCCACCACCAGGCACATCAGCACCAGCAAGCCGCTGGGCACCAGCATCCAGCGCGGCGGCTCGTGCGGCGCACGCGGCAGGTCTTGGGCGGGCTGACCGAAGAAGACCTGCAGGATGAAACGCAGTGAATAGGCCACGCTGAAGGCACTGGCCAGCACCGCCAGCGCCGGCAGGCCGTACTGGATGAGCGGGTCGCCGCTGACGAAGGTGGTCTCGGCGAAGAACATTTCTTTGGAAATGAAGCCGTTGAGCAGCGGCACCCCGGCCATGGCCGCCGCCGCCACCATGGCCAGCGTGGCGGTGATGGGCATGGCGCGCCGCAGGCCGCTGAGCCGGCCCAGGTCGCGCGTGCCGGTTTCGTGGTCGACGATGCCGGCCGCCATGAACAGCGACGCCTTGAACGTGGCGTGGTTGACCATATGGAAGATGGCCGCCACCAGCCCCAGCGAGCTGTTCATGCCCAGCAGCAGGGTGATCAGGCCCAGGTGGCTGATGGTGGAATAGGCCAGCACGCCTTTCATGTCTTGCTGGAAGATCGCCGCGTAGGCCCCCAGCACCAGCGAGCACAGCCCCGCCCCGCCGATGATCCAGAACCATTCGTCGGTGCCGGCCAGCACCGGCCAGAAGCGCGCCAGCAGGAACACGCCGGCCTTCACCATGGTGGCCGAATGCAGGTAGGCCGACACCGGCGTGGGCGCGGCCATGGCGTTGGGCAGCCAGAACTGGAAGGGAAACTGCGCGCTTTTGGTCAGCGCGCCCAGCGCCACCAGCGCGACCACGGCCGGGTACCAGGGGTCGGCCCGCACCAAGTCGCCCGACGCGAGCACGCGGTCGAGGTCGTAGCTGCCGACGATGTGGCCCAGGATGAGCACGCCGGCCAGCAGGCACAGCCCGCCCGCGCCGGTAACGGTGAGCGCCATGCGCGCGCCGCGCTTGGCGTCGAGCCGGTGGTGCCAATAGGCGATCAGCATGAATGACGCCAGGCTGGTCATTTCCCAGAACAGCACCAGCTGGATCAGGTTGCCCGACAGCACCACGCCCAGCATGGCGGCCATGAAGGCCAGGAAAAACGAGAAAAAGCGCGGCACCGGGTCTTCGGGCGACATGTAGTAGCGCGCATACAGCACCACCAGCGCGCCCATGCCCGAGACGATCAGCGCGAACAGCCAGGCGTAGCCGTCCATGCGCAGGGTGAACTGCAAGCCCAGCGCCGGCGCCCACGCCAGGTCGGCCCGGATCACGCCGCCGTCGGCAACCTGCGGATACAGGCCGGCCACCAGCAGCGTGCATGCCAGTGCGGTAAGGCCGGCCAGCCAGGCCTCGGCATTGCGGGCGTTGGACGGCAGCAGCGCGGCGCACAGGCTGCCGGCAAACGGCAGAGCGAGGATGAGAATCAGCGACATGGCGTTCCGGGAAGACCAGCGGCTTGTCTCGTGGGCGTGAGCCAAGCATACGGCCGGGGTGGCGTTACTCGGAAGCCCGGCGTGGCGCGCCGTTGCAGCGACGCCGCGACCGCGACGCCAGCGCGTCGAAGAAGCCGGCCAGGAATCCACCCCGAAAAATATCAGATTCTTGTAAGGTTCGCACGGCGCGGGGATAGCCTGGCGCAATAATGCGCGCGCATCCGACCCGTTATGGCGGAATGCGCACAACAGACTTTATGTTGAAGCAACCGCCTTTTTTCAAGACTGCACTGCTGGCCGCGGCCTGCCTGATCGGCGCCGAGGCCCTGACCAAGGCCGCGCCCGACGGCTATACCCTGGGCGTGGCCACTGTCAGCACCATGGCCACCAACCCCGCCGCCAACGCGCTGACCCCGTACGATCCGCTGAAGGACTTCACGCCGATCACCAACCTGGTCAATGTGCCCAACGTGCTGACCGTGAACCCGAAGACGCCGGCCAAGACCCTGCAGGAATTCATCGCCCTGCTGAAGTCGCAGCCCAGCACCTACAGCTATGCGCCGGCCGGCACGGGCAGCATTTCGCACCTGGACGGCGAACTGTTCAAGTCGCTGACGGGCACCGACATGATCCACGTGCCCTACCGGGGTTCGGGTCCGGCGCTCAACAACACGCTGGCCTGCCCGACGTGGCCACCTTCGCCGAAGCGGACCTGCCGGCCATGGACAACATGGCCTGGTACGGCCTGGTGGATCCCGCCGGCGTGTCGCCCGCCATCGTCAAGCGCGTGCATGGCGCGGCCGTGAAAACGCTGCAGGACCCGGCCATCGGCCAGCGCCTGGAAGACCGCGGGCCCTGGTCGACGGCAACACGCCCGAGCAGTACGCGGCCCAGATCAAGCACGAGCTCGAACTGCGCAAGCGCATCGCCAAAGAGCAGAACATCCGGCTGAACTGAGCCGGGACGGTAAGCTCGGTAAGGTGCCTGGCTCCCGTCAGGGTGCCAGACACCGTGCTGTTGAGACAGTCGCTGCACACTTCGGTGTCTGACACTGAGGTTTCCCCACGTTTTTCATGGCAAGACCGTCATTTGCTGAAGGACATGTTGGGGCAAGGATCGTAATAGCTGCATCCATCGGAGGATGGGAGAAGTGGGCCATT